>Ga0257124_1001741_pt1 | contig 14601 bp, 23 predicted proteins | sample SI106_150metaG_FD_190154 | JGI IMG/M metagenome (GOLD analysis project Ga0257124, IMG submission 190154) | Marine microbial communities from Saanich Inlet, British Columbia, Canada - SI106_150 | ecosystem: Environmental > Aquatic > Marine > Inlet | place: Canada: British Columbia | collected...
CAGACTTTTAGCTAAGTTGGCTCAACCAGAAAGTATATTTGATACTAGGGATCATGAATACCCTATAGAGAAATTTATCCCCAATCATTAATTGAATATCTGCATATCTATCAATTTACCTAAATTCCAACTGTTTGAGACTTCTATAAGTTAAATCTTTAAGTCCCTAATAGGTTTTATCATATCTAGAAAATATTAAAAAATAGGAATCGACATAAATCATTGTTAGAAATTCATTACTAATTAAAAAATAAACAATTTAAGAATGTTCTATAACAGAATTAAACCAAAACAGCATTAACAGTGCCATCCTGACCAGGTCTGGAAGTAATCTTTGCTTTTCCAGCTTCTGTATCTATTATAGCACCTTTTGTCATTATATTTCTTCTTACATAATGCCTATTTGCTGGATTTTCTAAGATTGTCTTTATCTTGACTTGCTTTGATTTTTTTGTTTTAGGATCGAGAATATTTACAGATTCTTCACTTAATAGCCTTACTTTTCTATCTCCGCCTAGAGTTCTTATCTTCTGCATCCTTTTACCATCTAGTTTTGTAGAAGAAGGTACCTGACCTAATTCGTGCTTTCTATAGCCCCTCTGAGTCTTATATCTAGAGCCTCTACTTGTCCTTTTTCCTCTTCCTTGAGATACTACCATGTTATATCAGAACTCCTGTTTTATTTATAAACTTTTTGAAAAAACCTTGTTTTTTCTAAACGGTTTAGGAATTTCATCCCTAAAACTTTACGGCTTAGCTGTAACGGTTTAGAAATTTTAATTTCTAAAACTTTACGGCTTAACTATATAGCTATCATTCGTTCTTCTTGTTCCAATTATATTTCCTTAGTTTTGCGGAATTCCCATAGCCACAGGAACTACATTTCTTCTTTCTTAGGGTATATGTCCTTTTACCGCATCGTCTGCAATGTATCATATTCTTCTTTCCAGACTTTCCACCCATTGATTTAGTTCCTTTTGACATTTTAGAATTACGTTTACTCTGGCGAGATTATAGTTATTGTGTCTCCCCTTAGGAATAGAACACCTAGTTTTCTCTTTACTTCTCCGTTCTCCCTTTCTTCTGCATTCTCTAAAACTACATTGATATGTATATCAAATGATTTTAGATTGCCGATATATTGTTTGTCGTTTTTTAATTCAACAATTACTTTCTTGTTTCTTGCTTGATTTAATGCGTCTAATGGCCTTGATGCCTCTGTCATAAAAAACACCCCTCAAAATATTTATTAATGATATAAGAAATACCGGTGCTATATTTAAATCTTTTGGAATTATTCTGTTTCTGCTTCACCAAGCAGCTCTTTTACTGATTTTATACAAGAATTTTTTATTTCCCAAAAGCTTGCTCCCTGGCAGATTGACTCGTCCTTTTTTATCTTAGCTATCTTTAAATAGCATACATCGCCTATGAATACTGTTCGTGTCTCTTCACATAAAGATTCGTTTAATGTTTCTATTGCTATATGACTAACACATCGATCATGAGTAGTTTCGTTCATGATATAAGAACAACTGTTTACATCCAGAGTTGCTCTGCCAATTGTATCATAACAATCATTCCTATCTAGTAAGTTTGATACTTTTAAACATCTGGTAGAATCGTTTTTTGCTATTGAGATCTGCTTATTGCATATATCAGACCAGTATTGTGTAGTTACGTCATTACATACATCAAAATCCCCTTTATCCAGGGCTATTTTTGTAATGCAATAATCTTTTGTTTTTCCTTCCAGTTTACCACATATATTCAAATTACTTTTCTTTATTCCAATCTCTGCTATACAAGAATTTTTAACTATATCCGAGGTTATCTTATTGCAGGTGCTTATGCTTTTAGCTTCAACTGCATTTTCAAGATAACAATCATCTTTTAATGTTTGTTCTGTTATGCCATTACAGCTATCCTCAACACAACCTGCTATCAAGATTAAAGTTGATATTAATAATATAGTGATTATTGCTTTGTTCATGTTAATATTTGGAGAAATAGGTGGTATATAAATATTATTAATTTGATTGGTTTAAAATTATTATAATAAAAGCAATTGACCATAATATATTAAGGATTCATTCACGGATTTGCTTCGCAAATCCTATGTCAAAAAGAAATTTCAGAACTTCGTAACTGAAATTCCCTCTTCAGACAGAATTCATCCAATATAGAAAGGTTTTTGAAATCAATATAGAGTTTCAAAACCGTTCCTTTCAGAAAGGTTTTTATACAAACTTTATTTTCCTTGATTTAAGCGAGGATGCCGGAGTGGTCAAACGGGATAGGCTTAGGACCTATTAGCTTAGTGCTTACGGGGGTTCGAACCCTCCTCCTCGCATTCTTTTATTCTTAGTTCTAGTATTAAAGTACTCAATTTAGACCACTGTGTTTTTGGTACAATTAATAGAGCTATCGTTAATATTCTTACAACAATTAAATCCAACAAATTTTTCATCTATCAAAGGGGAAGCATAATCCCCACCATTGGACTTACAAGTTTCATTATATGACCTCATTTTCTTTTCCATTTTGTTGGTTTTCCATTCTATATATATTTGGTTGCTCCCTATCACTATTATTATCAATGCTAAAACAACCATAATTGTGCTTATAGTTATACGTTTATTCCTAGGAAGCCATCTCTTTTCATGTTTAATAAATTCAATATACCTTGTTAGAGTTTTTGAAATAAATCTAAATCCAATCCAAACGAGGAATAATGCAAAAATATAAAACATTATTTTTGCAGTAGGCTTGTGTGGAAATAAAAGGATGAATCCACCTGATAGAATAGCTACAATAAAAAGAACTTGCGAAAGAATGATAGATACAGCTAAGTCGTAAAAGAACTGACTTAGTATCATTAAGTATCGAGGTTTAGGGCTATTATGGCTCATTTGTATTGATAAACCTAATAAATATAATAGAAATAAAGGTATTGCTAGGTGTATCGATACTTTAGAAAGTACACTCATTCCAACCTCAATTGCTGAGTCTGGGTTAGGTAAGAACTTATTGTAATATTCAGATATAGCAAAGATTAACGCAATCAGTACTGCTACTATCGTAATGCGTTGAGATGTGTTACTTTCCATGGTATAATAGAAATGGATTATAATATTTAAATACTTTCATACATACGTACTTAATCAACGATTCCTAAAAAATTGTAAAAACATAATTATCTAAACCTGTATTTATAGTTGGTTATCCGAAAAGAACCCATTAGGTTTATTTCCCCTCCTCGCATTCTTTTATTCTTATTTTCAACACAAACATTTATATTATCATTACTAATTGTTAGTTATAATGAAAATTAAAGAAAAACCAGAAGATTTCATCGTTATGGAAGATATTTGGCTGGATTTAGGAAGTGGAGATTATGCTTATTTTCTGCTTAAGAAAAAGAACTGGAATACTTTATCTGTAATCAAAGAAATTTCTAAGAGAACAGATATCCCAATAACAAGCATATCCTATGCAGGCAGTAAAGATAAGAATGCACTTACAGAACAATATATATCTGTTAGAAAATCAGATAGAGAAAAGGTTGAAAGGATACGAATCAGAGAAGTTTGGCTTGAATTTATCGGTTATTCTCCTTTTCCAATCAAGATGGGTGATCTAAAGGGCAATAGATTTAAGATTATTGTTAGGGATATTAAAGGTATCAAGAAAGTTGGAACATGCGCAAATTACTTTGATGAACAAAGATTTTCTATGGGGAATATAGACATAGGTAAGATGCTTGTTAAAAGAGAATTTAAAGAGATATGCGCTAAATTAGAGTTAAATGTTGTTAAGAATAATTATATCAATGCAATCAGGGATATGGGAATACGAAAAGTTCAATTCTACCTGCATAGCTATGATAGTTATCTTTGGAATAATGTCCTTTCTAGGTATCTTATGAACTTTGATCATTTCAATGTAAAGTACGATTATGGCTATTTTGTTTTTTTGAAAAAGAAAATTAATAATTTCGACATCCCTTTGATAAAACCAAATACCAGATTTAATAATAAAGATATTGAAAAAATATATGATAGTGTTTTAAATAAAGAAGGAGTAAGCAAAGAAGAGATGTATATCAAGGAGATACCTGAGATAAATACGAGAGGCACTAGCAGACCTGCTTTTGCCAACGTCTCCTGGAAATCATTAAAATTCAATAAGGCAGATAATAAAGCAGAGGTTGAATTCTTTATTCCAAAAGGCAGCTATGCAACAATAGTTCTTAAGAAATGTGTCAGGATGTATAAATTATAATTCATTTTTACACAAGATTTAAATAGATTAAGATGAGAGATAGTACTATACAAAAAGAGATATTTTATATCTCAATGAGGTGATTTATAATGGAAGAACATACACCGCAATGTAAAGGAACTATGTTAGCGGTTTTAGGTATTATTTTGGTTTTAGTAAGACGATATACTACATGGGATATTTGGGTTGTATTAGGTGCGCTCTTGATAATCAAAGGTGTACTGATTGTTGCAATGCATGGATGTAGTTGTAAAACATGCTGTACTACAGCACCAAAGAAAAAGAAATAATTCTTTATTTTTTTTATTTTTAAAAATGAAAACACTAACAAAATATCTGATGTTCAATACTTCTAATAGGCATGAATTTGTCAATATAACTGACCAGGTTTCAGATGCAGTTAAAGAAAGTGGTGTTAAAGAAGGGATGGTCTTAGTAAATCCCATGCATATAACTTCTTCTGTATACATAAATGATGCTGAATCTGGACTGATCGATGACTTTCAAAAATGGCTAAAGAAACTGGCACCTACTGATATTAACTTATACAAGCACAACAACACAGGTGAAGACAACGGCTATGCCCATATATGGAGAACTATGATGGGCAGAGAAGTAGTTGTAGCCATAACTGAAGGTAAGCTTGATTTTGGCCCTTGGGAACAGATATACTATGCTGAATTTGATGGGCAAAGGAATAAACGAGTTCTAGTTAAGATTATTGGGGAGTAAGATGATTACCTCTTTTTGGACACGTCGCATTAATCATTCTAGCTATATATTGAACGCCATCAACAATCATGCCTACTGTTGCACCCATTCCCATAGAAGTTACAAGATCATTACCTGTTGCTGATGCTACTACTGAACCAACTGAAGCACCAACAACCCCCCCACGTAAAGTAGGCTTTAGAATTGAATAAGCAAGTGTTTTTGCTATTTCAATCATTTCCTCATAAGGTGTATATTGTATTTGTATTCTATCAGTACTATTTGGAGGTCTAAATCTTGGAGATAATTTATAAATTGGTTTGTTTGGACCTGCACTATTAGGCATTATACAGCCATCATACATAGGGTTAACATGCCTTAAGCAAGCAGTTACGAAATAATCAATATTCTTAGCAGCACCCATAACTTTTGGAATTGAATCAAATTATTTAAATATTTCCATTAATTAGAAATTCATTATACTAATTAGTATACTAGCATAATCTTGTCATATTTCCCAAACCAAAAGTATATAAAGGGGAAATCCTAAAAAACTATTAGCGTTGGGGGTGGTCGAAAGAGACCACAAAGCGTGAAGGGGGGTGGTATTTATTTTTTCGAATAAAGATAAAGTGGATTCTAAAGTAATAGATGTAGTTAAAGAGTGTGGTAATTTCTTTCTCCATAAACAGTTTGAGATAAAAGATGGTTTATTGTTTATGAGAATAAAGAAAAGATCATTAAATCCAGTTCATGCCTAAGAAGTGTATCATCTGTGAAGGGGACGCTAAGTTTTCTATACTCAAAGTATTAAATTATCAAATATTTAACTCTTTTCGTAATAATCAAAAGTGATATCTTATTAAATCGAAAATTTGTCACTTTTGATATATTAAAGATAGTAGTGAATTCTATTGTAAATGATGTGCTGAAGAGAGTTTTGGAGATCTAGGTTATTTAGAAGAGATATGAGTTTTTGGTGTTTTTTTGGGTTTTTATATTGACTATGGAGAGATGTAGATGAGCAAACCTTTTTATAGACATTGTAATTAACGAGACCGATGAACCTATTAACTATTGCAGAAAGTTTTGGAAAATTTGTACATGAACAATCTGGAAGATTTGATATAGATGATATTTTTATTTATGGTTCACTTGCACGAAAACATAAAACCCCTGCAGATATTGACATAATGCTCCTTCACCATAACCCCATATTTGCAAAAGTGCAAGAAATGAGGGGAAAAGATGGATTACCTGACGATATTGAAAGAGTAAGATACCTATCTGAAGAACTTTTAAAAGCAGGGTACCCTACACTTGAAGGGTTAATGGCAATCCCTGAATGCACCAGAGCTTTAGAAGGAGGCATTCTTAATATTGTATATCTACATGTAGATTATTTTGGGGATAAATCATATAGGGAAGAATTTGATGCAACAAACATCAATCCCAAATTTATAGAAGCAGTTATTGATACTGGACTAATATGGGATCCTAAAACAAATAAATTTGACATACCAATTTCTCAAAAATATAGTTTGCCTACTGAATAATAATGTGATTAATTAGTATTATGTCAGATTGCCAAGGCACCTAGACCCCCCAATATATTTTTAAGTAATAACCCATTCTTCTTTGAATATGAATCTTGTAGAAAGAGCTAGAAAATTAGCACAAGAATATGAACCAATCCCATTTGATGATTACCGTAGTAAACTAGAGTTATTAAGACCTTATCTTGATTTACCCACTCAAACCTTGGAATATTCTGATAGTGAAAGGGGGATGTAGTAGAAACCCCAGAAGAACAAAGAACTGGATCTATCTTATTTGAGCTAGATAGATTCGAAAAATTTGAAAAAACTTATCTACGTTTATTGAGATTTGTACAAGGGGATGAAGAATTTTTTCCTAGAGAATATATATGGGATATGGGAACCAATCTATTACCCCACTATGCAAATAATTGGCCAATATCAGAAGGACCTTATAATGATAACTTTCCAGACAGAATTAGAAAGAATTTCTTAGATTTATTAGAACATAGATTCGGTCCAAAAGGTGAAATAACCAAAGCATGTTATATGATGGGAACTGAAATCCCTACTGATCAACATATGAATAGAATAATTGACTTGATAGGTGAATCACTAGTCCTTTTCAAAGATTATATGAATAAACTAATAGATGAAAGTCCACCAGATTAATGTTAATTAATCTTTTTCTCAATTAAAACTACATCCAAATAATGACTAAATATCCAATTCTCCAAAGAATAAATACAGACCACTTGCCAACCCCAATTCCTTAAAATTTTAGCATTTCAGTACCTCTAGAGTCAAAATCCACTACCCACTTGCCACTTGCCAAGTGCGCGTAGGGTATTTAAACTAGTAATTCTAGAATTAAATTATGATAAAACAAAGCTTTATTTTCCTAGACAAAGTAAAAGATAAAACAGAAAAAAACATCTGGAACCAAGGCATTGATAATTGGGATTCTTTTATTTCTGCTAAAAAAGTAGAAGGCATCTCCAATTTCAGAAAGAAATACTACGACAGACAACTCCTAAAAGCAAGGAATGAGTTATATAGTCTTAATTCTGAGTATTTTATGAAATTACCCCAATCTGAAATGTGGAGGCTTTATGGTTTTTTTAGAGATTCTGTAGTTTTCCTGGATATTGAAACTTCAGGTGTAGGCAAAAAAGATGATATCACAGTCATAGGATTGTACGATGGTATAGATACTAAAACAATGATCAAAGGGGTTAATATGGATTTCTATAGCCTAAAAAGAGAACTTTCAAGATACAAATTAATCGTAACTTTTAATGGTTCTACATTTGATATCCCATTCATCAAAAAAAGATATCCTAATCTGCTGCCACCAATACCTAATTTTGATCTTCGTGTTGCTTGTAATCGTGTTGGATTAAAAGGTGGTCTAAAAGATATTGAAAAAGAATTTGGGATTAAACGAAATAAGGTGATTGAAAAGATGTATGGTGGCGATGTGCTTTTGTTATGGAAGATGTTTAGAGCTTCAGGAGATGATTATTATCTTCGTTTATTGGTAGAGTATAATGAAGATGATGTTTTTAACCTAAAAAAGATAGCTGATTATGTTTATGATAAGTTAAAGGATAAAACATTAGGTGATGATAAAAATGAACACATTACAAAAAATTAAAATTTTAGGAGAATCTGCTAAGTATGATACTTGTGCTAGTTCTGCATCTAACAGAAAAGTCAAAGGTGATGATAGGATAGGCAATGCTGCTGGATGTGGCATATGTCATAGTTTTACAGAAGATGGGCAGTGCATCTCTCTTTGGAAGACACTTTATTCAAATGCTTGTTCTTTTGACTGTAAGTACTGTGCAAATGCTTCTGGCTGCAACAAAAACCCTGCAAGATTTGAACCTGAAGAGTTTGCTAAGACATTCATGTCCCTTTATGTAAGAAATTATGTTGAAGGATTATTCATAAGCTCAGGTGTAGAAAAAGACCCTGATACAACAACTGAGAGGATGATAGAAGCAGTAAACCTAATCCGCAATAAGTATAAGTTTCAGGGTTATATCCATTTTAAGGTTTTACCTGGAACGTCCTATGACCTCATAAAGCATTGTTCAGAATTTGCAGATAGGATGTCAATCAACCTTGAAGCCCCAAACAAAAGCCGCATGGCTGAAATCAGCTCTGTCAAAGATTATAAGATTGATATTTTAAGGCGGCAAGCTTGGCTGAAAAGGATGAAACTACATTCTGGCCAGACCACTCAATTAGTTGTAGGTGGAGCTGGTGAATCTGATATGGAAATATTAAAGATGATCGATTGGGAATATAAAAACCTAAATCTAAAAAGAGGGTATTACTCTGCTTTCATCCCCGTCCCAAAAACTCCACTTGAAGATAAAAAAAGGATTCAACTCTCAAGAGAGCACCATTTATACAACGTAGATTTTATGTTGAGAAAATACAATATACCATTTAAAGAATTTAAGGAAATAATGTACAAAGGCATGCTCCCTAAAGTAGATCCAAAGATTGCCTTGGCAAGAAACTATTTTGATTCTGGTGTTGATCTAAATGAAGTCAAATGGGATGATCTAATCAGAGTTCCTGGAATTGGTCCACTTTCTGCCCACAGGATTTTAGAGTTGCAGAAAAACAATGTTAAGATTGATAAGAAAATTCAACTTAAGAATATGGGTGTTGTTTTGAAACGTGCTTTGCCATTTATTAAATTAGATGGGAAAAGACAAAAAATGTTGTGGGAGTTTAATAAAGATGAGTATGCAGCAGTTTAATCTTGCAGAAAGGCATAAAGATTTTGATATTAAGGTAATGGAAAAGTTAAAACATTTGAGTCTTGCAGAGATTAAAAACTTAGCTTCTCCTGAAGCCAGGACTATCTACAATTGGAACAGGCAAGTTGCTGGTTGTTATCAAAGAAGCAGAGCTTTTTCCAGGTTAGAGATAAATAAACATTCCATGATTCATTGTTTTATTGAACCAGAACATTATGTTGAAGATCTTGTTGCTAAATGGTTTCTTTCAAGATTTCCCATATTTACTGTTATAGTCGGCAGTCAACGTGGAACGTTTGTTATCAGTAAAAGAAAACAATTAGAGGTTTATGATAAAAGCATAGAAGATTTGATCCCAGAGTTTGAAAAGAAATTGCCCAAAAATGAGATACTTACAGAATTAGGAAACTTTAATGAAGATGTTGTCTGGGAACAATATTATAATTCACAGATGATCAAAGAAAGGAAGAATAAAAGATATTTTCTTCATAATATGCCTAAGAAATTTCTTAGATGGAAAAGTTTAGGTATTGAGAATGGAATAATTGATAAAAACATGAAGTTAAACAAATGGAGGTGAAAAATATGGAAATGGAAATAAAAGAAAAAGCAGGTTTTAAGGTTGTTGGAATTGGAATAGACACTTCAGTACAAGAATGTATAAAAAATAACAAGATACCTGCATTATGGAAGAAGTTTATAGATGAATTGTGGATGATAAATAATAGAGTAGATGGCAAGAATTTTTATGGTCTATCTTTAACAACAGGTGAATGCAGCTTTAACCATATTGCTTGTGTTGAAGTTTTTAATATAGATGAAGTTCCAAAAAGTATGGTAGCTAAAGAGATTCCAGGATCAAGGTATGCAGTATGGACTTACAAAGGAAAGATGCCTGGACTTACAGAAGCTTATAGATGGTTATATGAAGAGGGTATGCCTAAATCAGGACTAAAGCAAAAAAAGGATCTCTGGTTAGAGAAGTATGATGAAAGATTCAAGGATGATTCAGATGAATCAATAATGGAAATATTGATTCCTATTGAGGATTAATTATTTTCAATAACTTTAAATACAACTGATAACAATTCTAAACAAATGACCTCGTGTGAAGACTGTGATGGAGACTGCTGCAAGTACATAACATGCATTGTAAAAGCACCAAAAGGCCCAGAGGACTGGGATGAGCTTAAATGGATGTTGTTGCATAAAGGCGTTACAATCTATGTAGATGAAGATGGAGACTGGAATGTTGAAGTTATGACAACATGCAAAAAATTAGGAAAAGATAATAGATGCACAATATACGACAAAAGACCTGACGTATGCAAAGATCATGGAACACATGAATGTGAATCAAACGAAGATTCTTTTGAACCTAACATCCATTTTGAGAAACCAGAAGATGTTGATAATTATCTAAAGAAGAAATGATGATCATCTACTCTTAACTACATTAATTCTAGGACAATACTTAATTATCATGCATTTAGAACAGGTTGGAGTTATTGGATTGCAGATTGTCTTTCCATGATTGACCAAAACATCATTAACTAAAAACCATTGTTTTTTAGGCACTAATTTTAGAAGTTCTAGTTCTGTTTTCTCTGGATTAGTTGTTTTTACCAAACCTAATCTATTTGATATTCTATGAACATGCGTATCCACAGGTATTGCTGCTATACCAAAAGCATACACTAAAACACAACCAGCAACTTTTCTTCCAACACCAGGGCATTGCATCAATGTTTCGTATGTTTTAGGAACTTTGCCTTTGAATTCTTTTAAGACTAGTTTAGATGTTTCTATTATATATTTTGTTTTTTGATGGTAGAAACCAATTTTCTTAATTATTCTCTCTACATCTTTTGTTTTTGCACTAGCTAATTGTTTTGCGTTTTTGTATTTCCTGAATAAATCTTTTGCAATAAGTGCTGTCTGTTCATCCTTAGAACGAGCTGATAAAATAGTTGCTATCAGAATCTTCCAAGCGTCTAAGTCAGAAAATGAAGCTAACATCGTATTGCCATAGTTCTTTTTTAAGATAGAAATTATCTTTTGTATTCTTTGTTTATTGTTCATTTTTTTAGATAAAATTGCCGTTTCTTTTCATCAAACCTTTCAATAGCATATCTTAACATCGTCCTTGGCATTTTTTTATAATGTTTTCTCAGAAATTCTTCTTCTTTTTGTTGTGAAACTCTCTTGCCAACTTCCCTTAGCATCCATCCAACGCCCTTATGGATCAGATCATGTTCATCATCTAAAAGTATCTCCGCTATCTTCAATGTGTCTTTTGATTCTTTGTTTTTATTGATAAAAGCAAATGTTGCCAAAATTGCGATTCTTTTTTCCCATAGATTTTTAGATTTGGCTAGGTCATATAGAATCTTTCTATCTTTATCCAAAAGAAACATTCCAACAATCCCAGGAGTAGTCACATCTACTAGATCCCAGTTGTTTATCCACTTAGTATTTCTTAGATAAGCTTTGTAAATTTTTTCTCGGGTTTTATTATCTGCTTTTTCAAATTGATATGTCCAGATGACTAAAGCAACCATCCGATGTTCATGGATCTTAGAATGAAGCAATTGTTCTACTTCTTTGATGGATAGATGAATATATTTTTTAGCAATCTTTCTTACATCTGGCATTGTTAAGCCAATAAAAACATCCCCTTCACCATATTCGCCTTTGCCAGTCTTAAAAAACCATTGATTTACTTTAGCCCTCTTAGGATTAGCAAATTTCTTTAAATCTTTTTTAAGATTATTTAATATCATTTGAACACCTTTCCAGTCTCGATAGACCAAAACAAAAGATCCAGTTCATCCATAGGAATCTTTATCTTTTTTGAAAAATTATAAAATTTATCTTCTATTGATAAATATTGTTTTTTATTTAATGTTTTTGGGATTTTATTAATAACCTTAAATTTTTCAAGATTTCTTAATATATGCCTATCCAGTATTGCCAGGTTTTTATATCCTATATTTCTTAGAAAATGTGAAGATTCTTTATAGCCAATTCCCTTTACATTTTTTATCAGCCATTCCCGAGTTCTCTTATTTTTTTCTATATCTTTCTTAGATTTATTAATAATCATCTTTTTTATATAACTATAGTTCTTTTTATTATAAATTAAATAATGAGATTTGTTTTTATAGAATCTTGTCTTTTTCTTTAGAATAGGTTTAAGATTAAATGATTTTCTTATAAAATCTTTATTTTTTAATATAAGGACGCATTCATTGCATTTTATAGCGTTAGATTGGGGAGTTAATGTACAAAAGCAAAGTTCATAGAACAAATCATTACCACCTACCCTTTCGAATTCTTTTAATCTTTGTTTAATCTCTATTTTCCTTTTTTTGTAATGTTGTTTTAGTTCCTTGAATTCCATGACAGATATAAGTTATTTTTGTCTATTTAAATGTGATGTTTAATAAATTATCTCATAATTTAACCACTACATTTATCGTCTAATTAGTATTAGTAATAATTAAATTTAACCACTACACCCAATCAGTTTTTTAGAAGGGTTTTTGTTGAAATAGTACAAGTGAGAATTGCATCTGCAATCAGAACAACCGAATTTAAGTATGATGGTATCTGAAAGTTTGTTTACTTTTTTACTTAGTCTACATTCTAGTTTTTTTGTTGTCTTTATTTCGATTGTGCCTGTTATTTTCCCATATTTTAAGAAATAATCAATATGCCACCTGATTTTTTTGTTTTTTGATTTATGCCTTAAGATTCTTTTTTCTAAGTTATTTAGAGCAGAACCTACATAGCAGTAATATCCTTTTTTGAATAAAATATTGCCTAAATTCCCAATTTTAATAGTTTTATCTTTAGGTAAATTGATTATTAAACAATAAACCCCTTTTGACATAAACTATTAGAAATAATGAATGTATATAAAATTAATTGATAATTAGAAAAAAATCAATAAAAAAATAAAAATTTAATAAAGAAATAATCAGGCTTCTTTTTCTTCTTTTACAGATTCTTTTTCTACTGCTTCATTCATCTCTTTGAGCATTTTATTCAGATCTTCTTCTTTCATCCCATGACCCATACAGCCTTGCTCTATTGTTTCAAACGCAGCTGCGTGACAACCTATGCAATGAAGTCCTGCATTCATCATTATTGGAGCAACCTGAGGATATTTCCGCAATACTTCTGCAAAAGGCATATCCTTAGTTATTTTGTCAGCCATTCTTATTCCATTGCTTCAATTGTTATTGCCTGAACAGGGCATGATTCAGCACCTTTTTTATAATCTTCAACATCTGCTTCATCAACCTCAGAAGCTGCTGGTTCTGCTTTTGTTGCTTCTAACTTAAATTTATCGCTAGATGCAGGTACGCAAGCACCGCATGCAATGCATGCATCTGTTACTCCTATTTTATATTTTGCCATTTATACCACCTTTGTTTTTAGAATTCTTCGAATTCTTCCATTTTTTTTAAATATCCTTTTTTTCTAAGGAATGAAACTTGAGCTTTTGTGTATTTATATAAAACATCCCCCCTAGTATCACCGCTAAACTCCCAAGGTTCAACTATCACTAGATCAGCCGCCCTTACCCATAACCGCCTTTTCAATCTTCCAGGAATCCTACAGATTCTTGTTTTAGCATCAAAGCATTTGATCTCCATCCTTGAACCGCCCAATCTTCTTTGTACAACACCAAAAGTCTGAGGTTCTCTAGGTAGATGGATCCTTGTAATTTGTTGTTGTAAAGCATCCTGCTTTGCTTGTTCTTCTTTCTTTTTACTCATTTATAGAGGGATAAACAAGGGGCATTTAAAAACCTTCGTTTTTTAGGCTCCATTGAAAAAGTCAAATAATATAAAGAGAGAATAAATTAGACACCAATCAAATAATAAGATTTTTATATAGCACAGATTATATTCAATTATTATGACAAGAAAAGGATTAAATCTCCCTAAAGAAAGGACATTTAAAGGACCTGCACTGATATGGAAAAGGGTCTTGGCGTTTCTAGCTGACATATTAGTTTTGAATCTGGTGGTTTTCTTTCCATTCAAAAAGATATTAAGCAAGATGATACCTAATCTTAAATCTTATTCAGAAGCTTATAATTTTATCCTTGCTAATCAGAGCTATTCTAAGGCCATAGTACTAGTTTCTTTGGTAATGGCATTATTTGCTATATTATATTTTGTTTTGCTCCAATATAAGCTAAAGCAAACAATAGGGATGATGCTGTTCAATATATCTGTAATAAGTGAAATAAAGAAACTAAGTGTATTGCAATG
>Ga0257124_1001747_pt1 | contig 14564 bp, 10 predicted proteins | sample SI106_150metaG_FD_190154 | JGI IMG/M metagenome (GOLD analysis project Ga0257124, IMG submission 190154) | Marine microbial communities from Saanich Inlet, British Columbia, Canada - SI106_150 | ecosystem: Environmental > Aquatic > Marine > Inlet | place: Canada: British Columbia | collected...
GGCTGTAAGTGATTTCGCCGGCTTTAGGCGTCAAGAACATCTGTATGACGTATAAAACTACAAGAAAAAGGAGTAGGTAGCCTATAGAAAAACTTGTCTTCTTACTTTTTAAATTTTTAGTTATTTTTTTTGGTGTTTTCTTGTCTTTATTCTTCATTTAATCCCTGACGGTATAAGTGCTTGCGACATATTGTACATGTATGGTATGTGTAAAATTACAAACCTGAATTATATGTAAATATCGGTTTTAAGTCAAAGTAATAAATTAGTGGATTATTCTTTGGGTAAGAATTCCAGGAACTGACTACAATGAAGGACAAATGGCAGTTTGGATCGTCACAAAAAAAGTAATAACATTTGTGAGGTAATGGTCGGGGCGACTGGATTCGAACCAGCGACCTCTTGAACCCCATGCGCAAAAAGGGTCTTTTTAACAATTTTCCTAACTGCCTGATTTAGTGTCTGTTATGTCGCTATCACATTAACTGGCAATAGCTTATAGATTTAATTGTTTCCTGTTGTTTCCTATGGAGTTCTGGCTGTTACGCTGGAATTGACTACGTTTTGACTACAATCTGACTACACGTTTTTCTTGACACGTGTACCGACACGCATTACAATCAGCCATGATACAATCCATTAAACATCGAGGTCTGAAACTGTTGTATCAACGTGGTAATCCAAGCCGTGTGCTGAGCGAACATGTTGAGCGCATAGAAGATATTCTTGCTCGGTTGGATGTTGCGTCAACTCCTTTTGATCTCGATTTGCCAGCTTATAAGCTGCACGCTCTTAAGGGCAAGCTGAAATCATTCTGGAGTGTCAGTGTGTCTGGTAACTGGCGGATTGTATTCCGTTTTAAAAAAGGTGATGTTTTTGATGTTAATTTAATTGATTACCATTAAGGAGGGTAGTTATATGGTGATGAAAAATCCACCACATCCGGGCCGTTCCATCAAGGATGCGTGTCTGGATCCATTGGGTCTTACAGTAACAGAAGGTGCTCGCGTCCTTGATGTGGCACGCCATACCCTTTCTCGTTTAATCAATGCCCAGGCAGGGATTTCTCCTGATATGGCCATTCGGCTTGAAAAGGCTTTTGGCAGCAGTGCCGATGTTTGGTTGCGCATGCAGGCGGCTTATGATCTTGCGCAGGCAAGGACTCACGAAAACCGCATTGATGTAAAACGTTATGAAGCTGTATGAGAAATGAACACAGTATACATACCAATAACTGATGAATGGTGCCTGTTTTGATTTGCTTACTCGACAAGCAAGGGGTCACTGGTTCGAGTCCAGTATCGCTCATATTGTCATATATAGAGTTATGATAAGTGGTAGTTGGTAAAATCCTGAAAGTTGTGACCATTTTGTGACCAAAATTATTCAGGGGCGTTGGTAAACAAATTACCATGCCCCTTTTTTATTTTCTTCTTTACTACTCTACAACTACATATAAAAGTTTCACATATCACGCTTAATTGGGTAGCAGGACTTAGACATCATAACCTTCCTTTCTCCTTGACTTTAATAACATATGTCTTTATTTTACTATCTTATTCAACGCTACTCGCCTAAAAGTGTGCCGTAATGTGATTCGGAATTAGTTTTAATTTGGTTTATGTTTTACAGTGATGTTGATACATGAACTTTCTTACTATGTATAGTCGTTTTCAATCCACGATATTCTTATATGACAGGGTTGTAGATGATAAACAAACCTGCAAAACAGACAAAATAAATCCGATTTATTCTAGCAAACATAAAGACCTCACAGAAAATTTGGTACCACGTCAATAACAGAGCCTTTGATACAATTTTTCATAACTAAATGGCATTAAAGATTTTACGTAGATTCTGAAGAAATAGATTCCGGAAGAAAGAATAAAATATTTCCTCACAGATACTAAGTGTTTAAACAGTTCTCTAATAAAAATCATCATATACAATAAATCGGAGATGTACCTTGGAACTAGATGCTTTAAAAAGCCTTTTAGACCTTTGTTGTAAAGGAAATATCCAAACTATAGGGACATTTCAGGATGTCTTTGGAGTAGATATTTATAATTTCCCTATGAAGGTTCATAAGCTAGACGAGGAAAGGGCCTCAGATTTTTACTGTTACTGTTTTGAAGGAGATAGAATCTACAAGAGATTTAAGACATTTCGTGGAGAGTGTAATATTCGGTCTTTCCAGTTTCTAATATTAGAGTGCCTCTTTAATGAATGGATACGCAGGTCGGATGTCGAGATTGCTATATATCCACTCCAGGGTAGTGAAGAATGGAACGAACCAACAGTAGTGGAAGATATTCGCCAAGATCCTTTGCCAATTCCAAATGAGAAATTAGAGGAAAATGAAGAGCTAAATGGGCTTGATGCCACTATGAAGAGATTGGATGAAGTAGATAGAGTATATCTTAAGGTTCTTTCTTATTCTGAAATTGACTTGGAACCCAATGATATTAGAGCTATTTCAAGAGTGTCAGGAAACAATTTACAAAAGACATTGGAGAATATAACAGAACTGGAAGAATCTCTATCTAAGCGCTATGAACGTTATAAAAAGCAGAGGGAAGAATTGGATAAGATCAATTACTGGATACTTACCTATGAAAAGCGTATTAAGAAACAAATGGATGATAAGCGTACTAATATCATGAAAGCAGAAAATCAAGGCGATAATAAAAATGAACTGGAAAGGAAACTATTATGGAGAAAGAAACAGAAGAAAAAACTCCTGATGAAATATAGGGAATCTTCTCCTAAGGTATCTTATAGGGAAATAGCTAAACTTCTCGATGTGTCAGTCGGGACAGTGTCATCAAAAATTAAGAATGCAAAGGCAAGATTAAATGAGATATTAAATGACACGCAGAGTACAGAACAACTAATTTAATAATTATATGGAAAGTATGGCTTTATGACGAAAGAAAAAAATATTAAAGAATGTCCAACGGGTCAGGATCTTTATGGTTATACGGTAGATGTTCTTATTGGTGACAAGAAAAAAATGATAGAGGAACACTTGGCCGAATGCGATCCATGCCTGAAAGAGGTTGTGCATTTTAAGCGATCTATGCGGACTATGTCACTTAGTGAAAATATTCCTGTCCCAACTGAATTAAAGGATAAAATTGTTCTGCTATCGTCTGAAAGAGAGAAAACCGGATCAATACAAGGAAAGGTTACCGAATATGTAATATCTCTTACAGAACAAGGGTTAAAGTTTATTAAGACCAGCCTTTTGCCAGAAGACATTAAGGTTAATGTTAGTAAGCATTTGATTCCTGCTCATGCCTTTAGAGAAGGCATGGAAGAGAAAGAAGAATGCCTTAGTATTGAACAAAAGAAAGAAAATATCAATATCAAGGTTGAGCTTATTCGCGGAGAAGGTATCAATGTCTCAATGAATGTTCTTGTTATGAAAGATGAATTACCATTAAAGAAAGCACGTATTACACTCTATATGGATAATCTACTTCTCCTATCAAGGAATACTGCTGACAACGGCAAAGCCGAATTCTCCAATATAACCCTTGGCGATTATACGATCAAGATTCCAAGGGAGGATATAGAAATGAGATTTCGCATATTGCCACTCGACAATAAATAAGAGGTTTATTTTTTTATGATAAATTTGCCTAAATACATAACAATATATCGACATGGAAATACGAACATTGTAGATATAGTGGAAAAAGGCCCTATATCATCAAAAGGTGAAATCAAAGTTGAAAACGAATTTCTAGATGGGATTTATAGAGAATTCAACCGAATTACGCTTCTTGCAAATAAAATGTTCTGTGGGGAAGGCAACGAGGCGGGGCTGAATGTGCTTGAGGAATTAGAGAGGGTAGGAAGCATATTGTTCACACAACTTTTACCTGCAAATGTTCAAATGGATCTGCAAAAAGCAGAGAATACTGAACTCTATTTAAAATTAGATGACCAATTGAACTATATTCCATGGGAACTCTGTTTTGACGGGAAAGACTTCTTAGCCACAAAATTTATGATTGGCAGGCAAGTCCGTACAGATCACGTACTCAGAAAGAGACAACATGTAAAAAATAGCAAAACTCCCTTAAAAATGCTTATCATCATTGATCCAACAGAAAGCCTTAAACATGCACAGCATGAGGCAGAGTCCTTGTGCGAAATCTTAGAAGGTAATCAGAGTATAGAAATTGAATTAATTGGAGGAAGACAGGCTGACAAATTCAGTTTGATTTCTGAAATGAGAGATAAAGATCTAATTCATTTCATAGGCCATGCGTTCTTTGATAAAAAACATCCTGAAAAAAGTGGATGGATTCTTAAGGAAGGAATACTAACTTCGCAAGAACTGGGGAGAATGGATACAAGCCCTCTTCTTGTTTTTTCCAACGCTTGTCAATCAGCAGCTACTGACAATTTGGAGAGTGGATATCTATATGAAAAAAAGACATTTGGAATAGGAAATAGCTTTCTTTTGTCGGGTGTTCAGAACTTTATAGGCCCGTTATGGGTTATTCACGATAAAGGAAGTGTAAGGTTTGCTTCTAAATTTTATAAAGAACTTATTATAGGTGAAAGCATCGGGAAATCTCTCCAAAATGCCAAAAATGATATGCTTCAGGAAAGAGGTTTAGGTGACCTTCTATGGGCAAGCTATATACATTACGGTGATCCGGCTACTACAATTACAACAAAAGGAGAAAAGACTCTTAGTGCGGCAGAAAGCGCTTATTTAACAGATACATCTTCTAATATGCTCACAGGATTTACCTTAAATTTAAGGAGATATTCTCTACTGCTGGGCATTTCTATAATGCTTATTCTTGGATACCTCACATGGTTCTATTGGTATTCAGATAATTCTGTGAATGATTATTCTTTCTTCACAGACTCCCAAAATGTCTCTCTTGTTAAACAATATGAAAATGCCTATAAAATTTATAAATCAGGGAAATCGCAAGAAGCGTTGGTAATCTTTAAAGAGTTAATAGTGGGTGATAATAACCAGCTTGGATTAGGCTATGATGGTTTAGCGGCATTATACTTTGAGAAAGGAGATATTGATGAGGCTCGTGAAATGATCAAATTATCTCTTGCAGGGAATACCAAAAACGTGATGAGTTATATTGTACAAGGGGATATCCTCTATACAGAAGGCAAGAAAGATGAGGCTCTTGCAGAGTTTTATCAAGCTCTTGAAATTACTGACGCACTGAACTGGCAAAAAGCCAGAGTTAACAACGCTCTTGCCATTGGTTTCTTCAATGACGGTAAAATAGAAAAATCAGAAGAATATTTTCAAAAGGCCCTTTCCTTAGAACCAGAAAACAGCGATACGCTCTTTAATCTTGGTGTTTTGGCCTGGAGAATAGATAAAAAAACCGATGCAAAACCCTTTTTCAAAAAAGTAATCGATCTTAACCGGAATGAAGAACTTGCACATTACTATATGAAAATTATTTCTAGTAAGCTTGAGATATATGAGGATAAAAGCTCATCAACAATTCTTATGTTTTCGCTTTCATTTGATGGTGGTCATCTAACTAGGATAGGGGGAGGAGAAGCTATTGCCTGGATTTTGGGACAGAAATTGAGAGAAAATAGTGATTTGGAAATTATCAATAGTTCGTCATTGGAAGCAGAAACAAAATCAACGGAAATTGGATTTTACAAACTCTCGGATTCCGTTAATGCAATGAATATAGGAAAGGCGGCAAAAGCAAACTACGTCATATATGGGAGTTACAGAATTTTTGAAAACACACTAGAAGTAGATATCAGAGTGGTTAATGTCAATACGACAGAAATTGTAGCCATTGAACATTACAAAACTCATGGAAAAATGAAGATTAGTAATTTTGCAGAAGCTGTTGCCAGAAAAATAAAAACAAAATTGAACAATAAACAAGATTTTTTCATCAAATAAGATAACATTCTTAAGAAAGGAGGTGATCAAACCTGAATTGTTAAGCAATTATTTTTTATGTAACTAATTAATAATTTATTGTTCAAAAAGTATTGAAAGTTTTTTTACTATTCTAAACAAAGAACCAAAAAAAGGAGCAAAGGATGAAAATAATGAAACCTATGCAGTTAAAAGAAATTCTGAAGTTTTTAATTGGGTTTATCTTTATATTTTCTATATCGACTGCAATTGTGAATTGTACAAAAGCTTATTCACAAGAAAAAGAATCTTCAGTAGCAACAACTGAGATACAAACCGGAAATCAAGTGGTAGAGCAGGTCAATGTTCTTGAAGGTGGTGACATGATAGGAAGAATTGATTGGGAAAACAGGGCTATCTATTCAGTCGGTGACGGCGTAGTACCTCCTGACCCTATCCATCCGGCCCAGGCCAGAGTGAGAGCTAAGAGAGCCGCTATTGATGAAGCTTATGGACGTATGGTTGAAATGGCCAATGAGGTGAGAGTAGATGCGGAATCCACAACAAGAAATTTTGTTAACGAGAATAGGACCGTGCGCACTAGAGTTTCAGGTATGGTTAAAAACGCTGAAATAGAAGAAATTAAACAGTTCGATGACGGAAGCTATCAAGTCATGATGAAGATGTCCATGGATGGAGCAAAAGGGCTTGGCTCTACCTTATTACCCGTTCAGATGGAAAGAGTACGAAAGGTAAGGGTCGTTAGTCATACTAAAAAGGGTGCAGCATCTTCAGTTTCAGTTCCCTCTTCAGTTGAACTAGCTGTAAGTTCAACAACTAAGAAGGCTTTAAATTATACGGGACTTATCATCAATACAAAGGGTTTTGATGCTAAACCTGCCATGTATCCTAGAATTCTTGACGAAAGTGGAGAGTCTGTTTATGACGTAGCCAGTGCTAATCCGAATGCCACTATTGAGGAGGGTCTTACGGGTTACAGGAAAAGTATTGATGCGGCAAAACAGGTTGCCAGAATCGGCAATAATCCACTGATCATCAAGGCTCAAAAAATTAATGGAAAATACAACGCTGATATAATCGTTTCAGATTCAGACGCACAGAAAATCTTTCAAGCTGACAGCAAAGGTGGAATCCTTGGTGAGGCCAAGGTAGTGGTGGTTATTGATTAATTATTTAGAAAACTCTTTGTAGCTCACCAGGGTAACAGGGATTTAACCAATAAACAATTGAATACTTCTATCCTGTTATCCTGGTAAAGAACAGTATTATAAATTTCTTCTGTATACTACTACGCACCAGAAGGTTGAGATCAGGTGTGTAGTAATACAACCATATTGACCAAAATTGAAAGGAGAAACTCAATATGAGCAAACAAATATCTCATATGCTTGTTATTAGCAAGAAAAAGTTATATAGCCTCATTATCATGGTTGCGTTTTTATGCTTTATCAGTGTTCCTCCTTCATCCATATTCGCTGCCTCAAATTTAGAAGAGGGGATCAAGGAGTTGGCACAGCAGATCTCAAACAACATGCTCAAGACAGGAAAAAAGAAGATCGCCGTGGTGGAGTTTAGTGATCTGGATGGAATGATAACAGCCTTTGGTCAGCATCTGGCGGAGGAACTGATTACAGAACTGTTTCTTATCAGTCCCGGACAATTTGAGGTTGTAGAGAGACGGCAGTTGATGAAGGTGCTGAGTGAGCAAAGGCTTACAATGAGCGGACTTCTTGATGCAAAGGCGATGGAAAGTGTAGGTAAGATATTGGGTATTGAAGCTATTGTCACAGGTTCAATGACAGACCTTGAGAGTAATATTAAAATCAATGCTAGAATGATTGGGATTGAAACCGCCAGGGTCTTTGCTGTGGCAAGGACAAGCATTCCTAAAATAGGAATTGTGGCAAAACTTATGGCAAAAGAGGCCAATATCACACAACTAAATCTTCAAACAGCACTAAAGACAACTGCTCAATTATCTGCCTCTTCTGTATACACTAACAAAAATTCCAAAATATTTCATAAATACAATTGTCCTGAACTAAACACAGAAGGCTTAGTAGAATTCAAATCAACAAAAAGAGCGATTAAGGCCGGAGGCATGGCTTGTAGGCGTTGTAGTCCATCACAGCAAGTAACTGGGAGTGAAAGTATACAAAATACAACATCTGCACCTTCTTTTCAGAATGATTTTTTAAGGGTTACGTTACAATCAATAATTAAATCAGAAGATATGAAGAGGGTAAATCTTGTGCTTTTAATGGAGAATATTACAAACGACGATATTTGGTTAGGTTGGCAATCACGTACCGCAAGCTTGCTTGGAAATGAAGGCGTAGAATGGTCAGCTTCAAATATCAGTGGTATAGAAGCTGTTTATGGTGGTAATTATGGCAAGAGACATTACAGTGTGTTTAATCCAGGCACAAAGAATACTATTAATATAAAATTTTATACAAACAGAGCCGTTGAATCAGATGAAACAATCTTTAGCTTTAGTTGCAATATGCTCAGGTATGTAAAAAACCCGCCAACTCGATTTTCTATTGGACTTAGTAATATGAGGATAACGCAATAAATATTAACTACACTTTTGAAACAATATAATATTTGTTTGAATTAGTCTCAGATTTGTGCATATAAGTGCAATTTTTTTTTATATCAGTGAGATTCAGTGTTTATCTGTGGCAGACATAATCTTTAATTTACTATAAAATGAAACAAGTAAATTCAAAAATAGTCTTAATATGGTTCTTGATATTCACCGGATATGCTTTGAATTCCTTTGCAGAAGTCAGAACATATTTTGACATGGTTGGAGTATACAAAGAACTTGACATGGGTACACACTTGGATATAGCCGTAAATCCGAATGGAGAGATTATGATTGCAGATGGTGACAAACATAGATTAATGCAAATTGATCAAGCCACAGGAAGTATTGACGTTCTTCAAATTAAACTGGAACATAGAGACAAACCATTTATACCCTATGGAATTTTTGTAGATTCTTCTGGCAATAAATATATTGCCAATCCTGATCTAAATACAGTTCTTGTTATCGATACAGATGGAAATGTCATAGACAGAATCGGAGGATTTGGAAGCCTTCTTAAACGTCCTGTTGATATTGTACTGGATGCAGATGGTAACCTCTATGTTCTGGATATGATAGGGCCAAAGGTTCATGTCTTTGCCCCTGATGGGAACACCATTGAATCTATTCAGATTGGATTAGAAATGCAAGATTCTTCAGTATCTAAATTAGGATTAGACTCAAAAGGGAATATATATGTTACAGACAAAGGACTAGGTAAGGTTTCAAGAATAACTCCAAGCCGTCAAATATTTGAATTTGAAAAAGTGGTGAATAAAGAAAGTAAACTAATGGTACCGTCAGGTATTGCTATTGATTCAAGTGATAGACCTTTTATTATCGATTATCTTAACAATACCCTTCATGAGTTTGATAACACAGGAAGATTTATAAAAGAACATATCCTTGCTAAAGAATTCCTTAAGCAGCCTTCATCCATTATTTTTTACAATAACAATGTTTATATTATAAACGAGGGAAATGATGAAATTCTCCAATTAGAGCTGAAACACGCCGAATCTAGCATAGAACATGAACTACTGGGTGAATGGTATTTTATTAAAGGTTTTTATAAAGAGGCCATTCAGGAGTTGAATACATCCATTGAACTTGGATTTAACTACACTGACGTATATTATTTTCTGGGGCTTAGTTATTACAATATAGAAAATTTTCAAAAGTGCATAAAATATCTTGAAAAATCGTTAAAGGGAAATGCGAAAGATATAGACGCTCGCTTTCAACTTGCGAATGCTTATCACAAAGTAAATTACATTGATAAGGCTATAGAGCGGTATCGGGATGTCATTTCTGTCAACCCGGATCATCTTCTTGCACATTATAACCTTGGTAACTCATACTTGGAAATTGGTAAATCTGACAAGGCAGAAAGTAATTATAGAGACGCTCTGGATATTTCTCCAGATTATATAGACGCTAAAATTGGTCTTGGAAGAGTTTTCCTGGAAAGGAATGAAAACAAAGAAGCGGAAAATATTTTTTCTGAAATATTAGACGATAACCACAGAATAAGTCAGGCAAAATATTACCTTGGACTAAGCTTTTTCAAGCGGGGGAAGTACAAAAAGGCAATTAAAACCCTATCCAAGGCGTCACAAGAAGGTCCTTATTATTTAGATTCTCTTTATTGTCTGGGACTTTCCTATAGAGCAATTGGTAAAAACGAAGATGCATTAAAGAGCTTTGAAACCGTCTTAAGTATAAAACCAGCTCATCAAGGAGCAAGGAAACAGATTAGATAGTTACAAAATATTTACAGGAGGGTTACTATGAAACTAAGTATTATAACATGTCTTTTTGTGCTTTTTATTATTTCCATCTCGTCTGTCTTATGCGCGGTAGAAACGTCAACAGAAACTATTATTGTTTCTGGTGAATCTCCTATCTACGATGGTAAGGTTGAGCCAGCAAGGCAGAGAGCGCTTGAAGACTCTTTTCGAAATGCCGTAAGAAAAATACTAGGGACAATGGTCACTGCGGAGAGCTATACACAAAATGCCATTTCCATCGATGATTCAATAGTGACAAAGGCAAAAGGCTATATCAAAACCTACGATATTTTAGGAGAGCAGAAGGATAAAGAATCAATTCTTTTAAAAGTAAAGGTGATCTTATCAATAGAACCAATAAAAGATGACCTGACTGCCATGAAGATCCTTATTGACGCAATGGGAAATCCACGGATTGTTCAACTAATTGATGAAGATGGACAGGAGACGATAAGTCATTCATACGCAGCAGAACAGATTACAAAGATTTTTACGAAGAATGGATTCAATTGTGTTGATCCTTTTTCTACAGGTAATATTACAGAGAAAGAAATTCTTAATGCCTTTGAGAAAGGGGATTTCATCGGTCTCGATAGTGATAAGTTAAAAGCTGATATCCTCATGTTGGGCAAAGGAAGGGTAGAGAACATTACTAATATAGAGATATCTGGTCTTATAGGGTGCATTGTAAATTTAGATATTAAGGTTATTAGAATAGAAACTGGTAAGATTGTGACGGAACAGAGTACAAGGATTAATGGTGTTGGTGCTAACAGAGAGTCTGCTTACAAGAATGCATTCAGCAAAGCAGGAGAGGATATTAGTGATTTATTGATAGACGAGATCATAAAAGCCTGGGGCTCTTCATTGTTGAATGGAAGAGATATAAGCCTGGAAGTGTCTGTAGATGACTACACAAAATTGAAAGATTTTAAGAAAAGGGTAAGTCATCTCTTTGGAGTAAAACAGATCAGTCAAAAGTATTTCAAGGATGGAAAGGCTCTGTTTCTATTAAAATTCACAGGCTCTGCACAAACACTGGCTGAGATCATCAGTACAACATATTTTATGGATATTAAGGTGGCAATAGCTGAGCTATCTAATGATGTTGTGAAGGTTAAGATAAATTAAAATTACCGCTGTCTACCTATAAGGAAAGAATGGAGAATAAAATGAGAATATCTAAACAGGCATCATTAATACTACCTTTTCTATTTGTTTGCCTTTTTCAAAGTAATATCCATGCTCAGGGATTTTTGAAAAATTTCCTCAGCAATTCTTTAATAAAAGAGGGCAAACAGTTTAAGTCTGACGGTAAATTCCCTTCCGCAATTAGAAAATTTACTAAGTCAATAAAAAGAAATCCGGAAAATCTTGAAGCATACTATCAGCTGGGATTAATCTTTGAAGAAGTTATGCACGATTATGACAAAGCAATTTCCTTGTTCAAAAATGTTAATATGCTATCTGAAGGTATTAAGCCTGTGGGTACTGATGAAGAATTAAAAGAGTTTAATTCATTAATTACAAACGCAAGAACTGGTGTAGGCAGAGTTATTGGTCAAAAGTTTGAATCTATAGAAAAACCAAAGAGTCCTGTTTATATAATGGTTAAACCATATCAAAAAATATCGAAAGAGCCAAAATTGCTTTCCTTTAGTATCCACAAAACAACCAGCTATGCTAGCGAATTTGAATTATTGGAATATAGTAACAACTGGTATCAAATCAATGTTCCGTCAACTGGTAAAGGATGGGTTAATGGAAAGGATATATTAAAGATTATACAAAAAGATGAAAAAGCTGTAGAAACTAGCCCCGCTGGAAAGGCAGCTCTATATCATAGATTTGTAGATCGGTATCCTGAATCCCGTTTTGCTCAAAATGCCAAAGACAAAGCCGATGACATATATTACGGATTAGCAAAAGAAGAAGGTTCGATTAATAGTTACTCAATGTATTTGAAAGAGAATCCTAATGGAAAATATTCAGAAGAAGTACAGTTAAAGAAAGATGAATTAACTTTTGAGGATGAAGGTTTTTTAAATAATATTAACAGATTGAGACAATGGATAACCAATAATCCTGAAAGTACATATCTGGAAAAAGCCAAAAACAGAATTGATAAACTAACATTCGCCCAGGCAAAGTATGACAACAACACTGTGTCTATGGAAGGGTATATAATTGATTATCCTGCAGGAAAGTTTGTACCTGAAGCAAAGCAATTACTTGAAGACCTAAAATATAATCAGGCTAAATTTAATGACACTGTGGCTTCTTATGGAAAGTATTTGGATGAATACCCTGAAGGCAAATATGCAGATGCTGCTGCAAGAAGAGTAGACGGAAAGAAATTCAGCGCTTTGTTGAATAGTCAGAATATTGAATTACTGGTTGGTCATTTAAGAAAAGAGACTAATAAAGAGCGGAAAGAACTTGTAATAAAGAGGGTTGAAGAGTTGTATTTTAAAAAGGCAGATGAAGTTAATAATGACGTTGAAGCCATTAAGATGTATGAAGAGTACCTGCAAGAATATCAGGACGGTTTGTATGCTAAAGATGCAAAAGAAAGCATAGAAGAGTTATCATTCAATATTGCTGCCAAAGCAAATACAAAAGTCGCGTATCGTAATTTTATAAGAGAATTTCCTCAAAGTAAGCATTACAAAGAGGCCATCGATGGTATTGAAGTTCTGGATTTCGATGTTGCTTTAGGCAAAGATACCATCGAATCTCTTAAACAATTTCTGAAGATGTATCCTAAAGGGAAATTTGTTCAGAATGCAAAAAATAGAATTGAAGAAATTGCTTTTAGTGGAACAAAAAACATGGATACGATTGATGGTTATAGGATTTTCATTAGAGAATATCCAGATGGTGAATTTTTCCAACAGGCAAAGAATAGAATAGAGAAACTGGCTTTTAAAGATGCTAAAACAAAAAATACAACAAATGCATATAAAGAATTTATTGCAGAATACCCTGACAGCCATTTAACCAAAACGGCGAAAAACATAATAGAAACTGGATATTATGAAAATGCCAGATTAAAAGGAACCATTGAGGCTTACAAGGAATATGTTGAACTCTATCCGGACGGTACCCATCTGGCAGAAGCGCGATTAACAATAGATAACCTTACTTTTGAACCATATAAGCAAAAAGACAGTGTCCGTAGTTTTAAGAAATTTATCAAAAAGTATCCTGATAATAAATATGTTGAAGGTGCAAAAGAAAGAATAGATCAGTTGGATTTCGAATACTACCAGAAAAAGAATACACTTAAGTCCTATAAGGAATTTGTCACTAAATACCCGGATAACAGAAATGTAAGTGAAGCCAGACAGAAAATTATTCTGTTACAGTCCTCAAATATCGGAGGAGAATCGGATTTCGATTTTCCTTATTTATTGACGATTATTATCTTTTCTGGTGTTGGAATTGCCATAGCTGTTGTCTTAAAGCGCAAAAGGATTGGCAGTATAGTACAATCATGGCAACAAGGGGACTGGAGTTGTGAATGTGATATGAGACACAATAAGGATGTAGAGAATTGTTCTGTTTGTAAAAATATAAGGCCAAAGACTAACAAAGTATCTTTGATTGGTTCCGCAACAAGGCTTAAAGAGAAGTCATGTGAAATGTACGAAAAATTACCTCAAAAGGAGGTGATAGTGCAAAAAACAAAGGATATCCAGTCCAAGGCTATAAACACCGTTGGCAAGATGAAAGAATACCATGATAAACTGGAAAAAAATAGAAAAGAAAAATATCAGAAAGTAAAAGAAGAACCAGTGTCAAAGGAATCAGATAATAAATCCAAGTCTAAAATTAAACCGACTAAAGATAAAGCAAAAGTCTACGGTAAACCTTCTTCCTCGAAAGGTATTTCAATTATATCTTATTTTATGTCCGTATTTCTTCCATTTGCTTATTTCTTTTCACGGAAAAGGACTACAGCAGGCATAGTAAGTTTAGTTATTTGTCTTGTTTCGATTCCTTTAATGTTTATCTTTATTGGTATTTTCTCTTATTTTGCTATGTCCTTTTGGGCATGTTGGAGCTTGCGTTATGAGTTATTGCAAGAATATGCCACAATGCAAGCTGAGGCAATGGCAAAAAAATTAATTGAAATTAGAGAAACAGATAGTTGATTTTTATTTTTGGAGTATTTTTAGGTAATTTGGGATAATGTAACTCATGCAAATGACACGTATACCACAAATCACAATCTTTTTAGTAATATTTTTCTTTTCACTTACTGCTTATA
>Ga0257124_1001751_pt1 | contig 14528 bp, 16 predicted proteins | sample SI106_150metaG_FD_190154 | JGI IMG/M metagenome (GOLD analysis project Ga0257124, IMG submission 190154) | Marine microbial communities from Saanich Inlet, British Columbia, Canada - SI106_150 | ecosystem: Environmental > Aquatic > Marine > Inlet | place: Canada: British Columbia | collected...
GCCCTAGTAAACGGCGAGGTGGTTTCTCCCCAGTGGGACAACATCAAGAGTTTGAAGATTGAGATCGTTTCCGACAAGCCTGAAGACACCGAGATCAAATTTACCTTCAAGGATTGGCAGGTGGGTGGCAAAACCGTTAACGCCGTGTGGACCCTGTCCACGCACTGGGAAGCCCGCTGGATCAAACACCGATTTCAAGTTTCCGCAGACTTCGGGCACGCCCTGGTCTTCGGCACCACGAAACACCTCGGCGACGATGGCTATGTGAAGGACACCGCCAAAGCCACTCTGCATGGCCTGGGAATCGAGCACACCTATGACAGCCTAAATGATAGACAGTCGCTCATTGCCTTAAAGTCCGCCCAGGCCAATTTCAAAGGATACTTCTCCAATACTATCCTGACCGGCATAGTGACAGCTCCGGACAAAAACGGCCTGGTCACCGCCTGGCATCTCGTCAGTTGGGCCGAAGAACCCGCTCCCCTCTTTAAGCAAGAGAACTGGCAAAGCCTATTGTTTAAAGGGGCTCAATCCGAATTCTTCAACGGTGAAATGTTGTGTTTTTTCTGCTCGCTATAAATAGTACATGACAAGGCCATAGATCGTACCCTACGCTTGGTGCAGCCAACATCAAGCATTCCCAGTAAGGGAAAGGGAGAGCGACCTATGACCTCCATGAAGTTAGTTTCAAAGCTGTTGAAGTTCAAGGGATTCAAGGCCGTGAGCTTGTGGTTTGAGGGAAAAGGGGAAAATGACATCGTGGTCGCGGTGAAACCTCACAAGAATGGTTGTCGCTGTCCGCAGTGCGGTCGCCGTGGGCAGATCGTGCGCACCATGCCCCCCCGGCGCTGGCGCGATGTGCGGGTGTGCGGACGGACGGTCTGGCTGTTGCACGCACCGCGAGAGATCCGCTGTCCGACACATGGTCGCCGCGTCGAAGCGCCTCCCTGGGCGGAGCCGGGTGCCCGGGTGACGTACCGTCTGGAATACCTCCTGCTCAGGTGCTGTCAGGCGATGCCGCAGAAGGCGGCTGCGCAGCTGCTGGGCATGCCCTCCTCGACCCTGTCCGATATCCTCCATCGCATCATCGGTCGGGTGCGGAAAGGACACTCGATTCGCGATCTCAAGACGATGGGTATCGACGAGATTTCCTATGCCAAGGGCCACAAATACGCCACCTTGGTCTACGATCTGGACCGCTCCTGTGTGGTCTGGGTGGGCCGTGGCAAGGCACGCCAGACCATCGATCGATTCTTCGAAAACGCGCTGAGTGCCTACCAGAAAACCAAGATCAAGTGGGCTTGCTGCGACATGAGTGAGACCTTCATCGGTGCCATCCAACAGCATTGTCCCAACACGCTGCTGATCCTCGATCGATTCCACGTGGTCAAAGCGCTCAACAACGCCGTCGATGAGGTCCGCAAGGAGCAATGGCGAGAGGCTTGCCCACCAGATCGCAAAGCCCTCAAAGGCCTTCGCTGGCTCCTCTACCGGCACTCCGCTACCCGCTCCCGGGAGGATACCAGCACCCTCAAGGCACTGGAGAAAGCCAATCAGCGCATCTACCGGGCCTGGCGACTCAAGGACGAGTTCGAACAACTGTGGGAATACAAGGCACCGTGGGCGGCCACCCGATTCCTCAAAACCTGGACCACTGCGGCGATGAGGAGTCGGCTGGAACCCCTCAAAAAGTTTGTCACAACCGTGCGCAAACACGCCGACGGGATCCTCGCCTTCGTCGAGACCCACCTGACCAACGCCGTTTCGGAAGGACTCAACCGCATCGTACGCATGATCAAAAATCGCGCCAGTGGGTTTCGCGACCTGGACCCCTTTGTCGACCTCATCTTTCTATGCGTCGGAGACGTCGACATTCCTGCGCAGATTCCCGCCAGATTCCGTACCCTGTAGGGTAAGCAGATGAGCCTATGCACGCCGATGCAAAACGTATTCAGACCGTTGAGAATTCCGGATATAGCCTTTAAAGGAATAGCAGCGGATTAGGTGAAGGTTTTTAAGAATCTTACTATCCTGACCGGCCGATCGACGAGCACGTAAGTCTCCCTCCTTGTCAGGCATGCACGACCCGTTGACGCAGCTCAATGCTCCATGCGGGTGCGGAAGAGTTTGAAGTTATTGATGGACAGAAATGATCCTCCCCCGATTCTGTGGACACCCACCTACTATTACTGTGTTAATTACGCATAGGATGGGTTAGATTGGCCATTTTCTGCTGTATACATTGCTCTATCGCCATCTCCCATAAGGCGTCTATGATCTGCCGGTGGATCTCCTCCAAGGGGAGTTGGCGTCGATCTCTCCGAGGGGGAAAAAGGGTCGCGGGGACGCCCCGTCGACCGAGGTTTCTCCTGCCGTTGGCGCCATTCTTGCCATCGCAGGAAGCTGTAGGTCAGCATGATGATGGTCGCCTGGCGATGGAAACCGGTCCACCGTCGTCCCTGGTACTCATCCCATCCCAGCAGAGACTTCCCGCCTTCGTGAAACTCCTCAATGTGCCAGCGCCGGTGGGCATACTCGACCATCTTCTCCAACGGCATGGCCTTGGGAAAGTTCGAAAAGTAGTATTTCCACTCTCCGGATTGGCCTCGTGCCGGTCGCTCTCCGATGAGCCAGCCCAGTTGTTGACGCGCTCCCTCCAGCATTCGATAGACCCGAATGGCCACAAACTTCTTGCGCAACCGTCCCTTGGTGCCTTCCCGCCAGGAAATCGTCTTCCAGGCCGAACGCGCTACTTCCTTCAGGACCGTATCGACACGCCGACTCCCCAACGCGGCTTGTCCTTTCACTTCGACATGAAAATCACAGGGAATGGCCACCACATAGCGTTTCCCCCGTGCTTCCAAACCCGAAAGAAAGGTAGGGGCTCCTCCGTAGCCAGCATCGGCGCCTATTACCTTATAGGATACCTGCATCCGATCTGCTTCATCTACCATGTCCAAGGCGATCTCCGGCTTGGTCTGAAAGGACGTATCCGACGGCACACCGGCGTGGGCACAGCGGGTCGGATCGTCTGTCCATTCCTTCGGCAGATACAAACGGACCTGGACCGGCCACGACACCGCCGGATCGGCATACACACACGTCACTGCCACCTGGCAGTTGCCCACCTTACCCAACGTGCCCGAATACTGCCGCGCCACCCCTACCGAATGCTTCCCTTGTTTGGCAAAGCCGGTATCGTCAAAGATCAGCGTCCCATCGCCCACGCGCACTTCCTGACACATCCGTTCCACGCGCTGGGCGTTGAGCGCAGGGGCATCCCATTGGATTTCCGTCGTCAGCTCTTGCAGACGCTGGGGATGGGTCCCGGGAATCGACGCGGCGATCGTCGTCGGATTCTTGCGCGCCAGATCCGACAGCAAGCCGGTACTATACCGTTCCAGATCTTCTCGTCCCTCCGACCGAAGAAAGTGACCGGCAAAGGGCTCCAGAAACTCCGCCAAGTCCGGCAAGGCTTCAGTCGAGGCTTTCAGAGGCATAGTATCTTCCTGTTTTCAGTAAAAATACCCAGTCATTTTACAGTCGGCAAAGTAATATTAATGGAGATGAGATGATGAGACGGCTGATGATCTGGGTCTGGCTGGTGTTCCCCGTCCTGTCCGGGGCGGAGGAACTCACGATAGCCAGCTTTAACATCCGGATCTTCTCCGACGGCTCCCGGGATGATGCGGAGCTCGAACTGATCGCGGATCGCCTGCAGCAGTTTGATCTGATCGCCATCCAGGAACTGCGGGATGAGGGGGTAGTGAGGAGAACCCTCTAGATACTGGACGACCGGGGCCATACCTTCCAGGCCGTTATTTCTCCAGAGGTAGGACGCGGCGTCATGGAGCGCTACGCCTTCTTTTATCGCTCTGAGAAAGTCCAGGCTCTTTCGGCTCAGAGCTACTCCGACCCCGACGACCTGTTTATACGGGAGCCCTTTTACGCTTCCTTCCAAGCAAGTTCCTTTGACTTTACGCTGATCACTATCCACTCCATCTATGGCGATTCCAAGGCAGAGAGGCGGGCAGAAGCATTGCTCTTGGACGACGTCTACCAGTTTGTCCAGGAAGCCGACCCGAATGAGCAGGATGTGATACTGCTGGGAGACTTCAATCTTCCTCCTGAAGATGAGGGGTTTGACGAGCTGGAGGTGTTGCTCACCCCCCTTTTCACTGGAGACCGCTATACGACGATCCGGGAGAGTGCGGAATCTTTGTACGACAATATTTGGTTTGAGAGCGTCTATTTACAGGAATATTCTGGGGAAAATGGGATCGACGATTTCGATGTGACGGTGTTTGAGAATGATGACGATGCGGCATCCCTGGCCGTCAGTGATCACCGCCCCATCTGGGCGAAGTTTTTGACAGATGGAGATACTGATGGGAGTTCTCTCCCCAGTGACAGGAGTGGAGATGGTAAGATCGGCTTTGATGACTTCTTTCTCTTTGCTGACCAATTCGGGACACAACTGGGGGATGAGAATTGGGATCCGACCTATGATTTCGACAGTAGCGGAAGGGTGGATTTTGACGACTTCTTCATATTTGCCGACTACTTCGGTCGTTCTGACGGAGTCTCAACCATCGAACCGTCAGATGGAGAAATAACGGGAGATTTCACTTCGGATGCCTCGGATCCGGTGTCTCAGACCGACCTGATCAACGTCAACACGGCATCCCTTGAAGAGTTGGAGACCTTACCCGGCGTAGGCCCTACCATTGGGCAAAGAATTATCGATGGACGGCCCTATGAGTCTGTAGATGATCTGTTGGGAGTTGATGGAATTGGGGAGAAACGGTTGGAGGATATTCGTCCACTGGTGACGGTGGAGTAGTAAAAGGCTACTGGATAGGGAGATGAGATGATGAGAGCGAAACCCCAGTTACCCTACTGTATCACAATTCTTCTGGGGATCATCCTTTTCCATCATTCCCTGCTTGCCCAATTGTCCCCCCTCCCTCTTGAAGTTGGGAATTACTGGATCTTTGATCGTGTTCTTAATGAAGAACGCACTTCCGCAGTTGGGCGAATTGAGGTGACGGGAAAAATCAGAGTCACTCCCGTAGAACAAGATACGCTTTACTGGCATCATTCAGATGGAGCTTTTGGGCCCACGGGAGAGGAATATTTCACACTTAGGTTCAGTGGCAGAACCCGTTTATTTCCCGGACCAGGCCTTGACACGCTTTTAGTTCGGTCCGATTCGCAAGGAAATCTTTGGAGTAGAGGTTTTGTAAATAAGGGAATTACCCGAATTGCGAAAGAAGACCAACCGTGGTGGCTCATAACAGGCCCAGAGACATGGAGTCTCAGATTCAATGACACTTGGTGGGCTATTGGTTTTGAACGATGGCAAGATATTCAACCAAAAATGTTTGAGTTAGGCAGGAGATATGATTCCTCTCTGTCCGATTCATCTGATGAACTCATTCATATTTGGGGAGAACTGAATGGCATTTTGACTGTTACGAGTGGCGCAGGTATAGTGAGCAATGTGATCCTCTTGGGCGTTGGTCCCATATGGACTTATATCCCGACCGATATGTCGGAGTACTTAGGTGTCCACCTCGAACTTTCTGAAGCAAGGATCGGGGATCGGGTTATTCGGCGTTTCGATGAGACAGTAGTCCAACAGAATAGTTGGGGACAGATCAAAGCGGAACAGAGCTGGATAGGGAGATGAGAGGATGAGAGGAGTTGTCAATTTTCGTATATTCTTGCCTCCATCCCCTACTATCTAAATCTGGAGAGACAAGATGGCTTTCATAGATTGGAGCGACGAACTCAGCGTCCAGGTGGCAGAAATCGACCAGCAGCATCAGAAGCTTGTCGCAATGCTCAATGAGCTTCATGATGCCATGCGCGAAAAGAAAGCAAAGGATGCCCTGGGAAGAATCATCAAAGGGCTCGTCGATTATGCCGGAACTCATTTTGCCACGGAAGAGAAGTATTTCGACCAGTATGGTTATCCTGGAGCTGCTACCCAAAGAAGGGAGCACAAAGAATTCGTGGCGAAGGTCTCTGAATTCAAACAAGGCTTCGATGAAGGCCGGCTTATGCTTTCTATGGACGTTATGGATTTCCTGGAGAATTGGCTGGTAACGCACATACAGGGAAGCGATAAGAAGTATGGTCCATTTTTCAATGAAAAGGGATTGAGGTAGGCCGGCTAGCCGGATAGGGAGATGAGATGATGAGACGACGAAGCTTACTCGATTCCGCACCGTTGAGTTCAGGAGTGTACCCCGATTGAAAACGGCGGGCGAATAATCAGTATAGTATGGGGTCGCACATAATCTGTTGTGCCGCAATGCCATCCTTACCCCAAGAAGGGACTTGTCCTGGGCCACAAACAATCTTAAACCGTAGAGGAAGGCAACAATGAAGACGATCGGCTATCTCGCGACACTCGCCGCAATTATGCTCCCATTGGCAGGGATCGCCCAAGAACAGTTGCCAGTACCGGACACTCGGCCCGCCGCCGTCAAGGACTACGGCGATTTCCAGCTTGATCAGTGGGTGTATGATGAAAAGCGCGTGGCCGTCGGCTGGTCCGAGAAGTTTCCCAAAGCCAATGAGATGGTACAAACTCTCGGAAGAGGGACGGCTGCATATCCCAGGAACTTGCAGTTCAGGGACGGCATCATTGAATGCGACATGGCCGGCGGCGCATACCTTGGGATTTCATTTCGCATCCGCGAGGTTGAAGGTAAGCGATATTCAGAGGACATCTACTTTCGCATTTCGGGGAATCAGCGTCCAAAGACTGTACAATATTACCCGCACGGCAAGCTGAAACAGGAGGAACTCCATCGTCCGCCCTATGAACAGCCCATTCGTCTCATAGAGCAGAACGAATGGTTCCATGTGAGAATCGAAGTTCAGGGCAGGCAGGCTCGCGTTTTCCTAGACCACAACCAGGAACCCGTTCAGGTGATCGAAGACTTGATGCACGATCACACAGACGGCTCAGTGGGTGTGCGCTCCTGGGGTGGGCGATTTGCCAATCTGAAGGTCACACTCATGGAATCTGTCGGTCATTAGGCGAGATAATACAGACCCATTCGCACATGCAGCCTTGCCGTCCCTCCAAGGTCTCCCCAGCCACCCAAGGCTGGCACAGCGCACAACACCGAGTGCCCGCCTCCGCTTCGCTCCAAAGAAACCTGCTGCGCAGGTTCGGGCACTCTTGAACGATATATGATATGGGTGAAGAGTATCTCCAGGATGAATGGAGATATACTGCATGTCGCACACGGAGGCTTCGCCATGAGTAAGTACGCCAGAGCGCAGGATATGGATAGTTGGTTAGAAGACCCACGGATTGCGGAGCGCGGGTTTGCCCACCGCTGGGAATCTTCGGTTACAACCGGGAATGGTGAAGATGCCTTCTTAAGCCTAGTCGATCAGCATCTGCGTCCTGACAGCGACCTGCTCGATTTCGGATGCGGACACGGTGAACTGACGCTCAATCTGGCCGCTCGCTGTCGTAGCATCGCAGGCATTGACCGTGACTCGGAATACCTCAAGTTGGCGAGGGAATTGGCCATCGAACGCGGAGCGGTAAATGTGCAGTTCATTGAAGTGGACTTAGCCCAACCAGATGAAGAAGAGAGCGCCTTTGTTGAGATCCCTTTCGCAGATGACAGTATCGACCTTTTCATCAACCGCCGTGGGCCAGTCCTGCGATGCTATCTTTCCGAGGCGATCAGGATCGCACGTGCTGGTGCCTCCATCGTGGGCCTACATCCAACGGGTAACACGCCAGCACCTACTTGGCGTGACGAATTGCCTAGACAATACTACGACGTCTTCATAGCTCTGCCCTTTGAAGAGGTTACGGGATGGGTAACCAAACCTCTGGACGCTGCAGGTATCTCCGACTACAGCCTGTGGTGGGTCGATGTCCCTGAGATCCTCCGCAACCCACACGAACTGTATGTCCGGTTCAGTGCAGGTCACATCACTGACGTTCCTGACTACTCGGAGGTGGCGCAACAGCTCGAAGCCATTTTCCAGCATCACGCCACATCTGACGGCGTGCTCCTGCGCCATCAGCGACTACTCTGGAAGGTGAACATTCCAAAGTGAGGAGCCTGGTGTTTTTTCCGCTGCGTGCTTTCGATTTTTTTGGGGAAAGCGTTTGTATAAAAAAAAACACCATTGGCGGCTTAGGAGGAAGAGATTCTACATCATATATCATCGAGTGCCCGCCTCCGCTTCGCTCCGGAGAAACCCGCTGCGCGGGTTCATTAATCCTCACCACGTTACCCGCCAGGTTAGGATGCGAGGAATTGAAGTATGGAAGAAAAACCAGTGAAATTACCGTTGATGGTGGGACACACTCTTGGGGCAGGATCAGTTCATCTTATCATACCGCAGCCATCCGGCCTTGAATTCATCCGACGCCTTTTAGCTGACCCTGAGACGATGGCTCCGGTCGGAGGCCCTGTCCATTTATCCCCAGAGGGTGCTAAGGACTGGTATCGGCGTTGGGTTGATCCCGGCAACCAAGACCGAATTTACTTGTTGGTATTGAGTGAGAACCGCCCCGTTGGAGAGATCGGTTTTCGTGGCTTTGAACCGGATTCGCGTACAGGATCTCTCAATGTGAAAATTGCGGCGTGGGAACGTGGTCAGGGGTATGGCAAGGATGCCCTTGATGGGCTCTTATCATTCTTTTTTGGCCCGTTACACGGACTCAAGTTGATCGATGATGTGGCTTTGGAGAACACTGGAGGGCAAGCGTTGCTCCTTAACGCTGGATTCAAACAAAATCCCGAGATTACGGATGTCTGCCAACTTGAGCTAACCAAAGAGCAGTATGAAGCACGACAGACGCATTTGTGACAGAAATACTTCGCTTTGGTACAGACGTCGAGCAGCAAGAAAGGAAAGCCGGACCCATAAGAGGCCGGCGTGGAGATGAGATGATGAGACGATGGATTTGGATGAGGGGAAAATAGGCATCGACAAGGAAGAAAAATCCACATGGACTTACGAGAATTTCAAGACCGAATTCGGGACATCGATCATACCACCGGGTGGGATCGCCTGTCGGGATTACAGTTGATTGCCCGGCTAACCGAAGAAATGGGCGAGCTGGCCCAATCCGTCAATCGGGTCTATATGGATCGCGATCGGGAAGCCCATATGGAAAATATCGGCGTCGAACTGGCCGATTGCCTGTGGGTCATTACCAAGCTGGCCAATAAGTATGGGGTTGATCTCGATTCCCAGGCCGTCCGGTTAGTTGAAAATGCTTCCAAGTGGTCGGAAGATACCAGTGCTCATCTTGAAAATGGGCTTAGGAATCTGAGAGATGAAATTGGATCGGTGCTTGGTGAGGAAAATGATAGGCTTCCGGCCGGCTAGCTGGATAGGGAGATGAGAAAAAGATCAAGTGTCATTCCTTGGAGATTGCTATGACCGATAAAAAAACTTCTCCGACCCAAGAAGAGATCGACTTCCAGGCCAAACACAAGGCTGCCTGGGAAAAAACCCGCCGGTTTCTCGAAGCAGCGAAAGACATAGAGGAGCATTATGGCAAGAGTAATCCTCAACATCAATTCGCAGACGAATTCTTCCAAATTTATCTGGAGAAGAAACCCTCACAGATAGCGACCAAAGCATTAGAGACCGCCTTTGCCATGTGGGGTAATTTGAAAGGAGTTAGTAACCGAGTCCAAGATGCACTTCAGCACATTGGCTATGAAGCAATACTGTGGACATTTTTTGACAAAAAAGTGCCGTTTGCTCAAGTTGGTATCTTCAATCGCCAAATCAAATCAACCAACGCGCGAGACAAACGGCACATGGACTTGGCAGACAAGATACTCAATGGCTGGTCGATCACCAAGCCGCAACGGAATTTTCTCTTGAGGTTATTCACCACCATCTTATCCCTACGCGGCAAGGTCAACTTCCGCAATCTGAGCCGCTACAGCGGCGTGTCGGTGCGGACGTTTGCGCGCCAGTTTGACCAGTCGTTTGACTTTATCCGCCTGAATCGAGCCTTGATCGATCAGGTGGTGGTGGCGGATCGGCCGCGGCTAATCGCCTTCGATCCGTGTTTTATTCCCAAAGCCGGCAAGCACACGCCGGAGTTAGCTTATTTCTGGAATGGTTCCCACGGTCGGGCTGAAAAAGGCTTGGAAGTCTCCTGCTTCAGTCTGATCGATCTGGAGCACAACACCGGCTATGCTCTGTCGGTGCAGCAAACCCCAGCCCCGGTAGAGGGACGGGGCGATGACGAAACGCTGATCGACGCCTATCTGGACCACCTGCACACGCTGGTGCCGCATCTGCACCCGGAGGAGACCCATCTGGCCGTCGATGGTCAGTTTGCCAAGAAGAAATGGCTGGATGGCGTCGAGGCGGTTGGCCTCCATACCATCGGTAAACTGCGATGCGACGCCAACATGCGCTTTTTCTACACGGGTCCGCTACGTGCCCACGGCTCGGGCAAGCAGAAAACCTATGATGGCAAGGTCGATTGGCAGGATCTGTCGCGTTTCGATTACATCACCGAACAAGACGGACTCGAACTATACACCCAGGTGTTAAATCATGTCTCGCTCAAACGCACCTTACGCGTGGTGGTCGTGCTGGATCGACGCGATCCGAAAAAGCCGCGTTATGCGCTGCTGTTTTCGACCGATCTGGAGTTGGATGCCGTAACGCTGTTCTATAGGTACAAAGCCCGCTTCCAAATTGAGTTCATTTTCCGCGACGCCAAGCAATTCACCGGATTGGCCGATGCCCAGACGCGCAATGCAAAGCGCCTACACTTTCATTTCAATGCCTCGTTGACCACCCTCAACATCGCCAAAATCGAACAGCGGCAGGCGCAACCCGACGATCAGCCCATGGTCTATTCTATCGCCAGCGTAAAGGCTGGTTATTTCAATGAGCTATTTCTGCAACGTTTTTTTTCCACCTTCGGTTGGGAGCTGAGCTGGATAAAAAACTCTCCCCTATATCGACAGCTCAGAGAATTTGGCCGAAGGGCTGCTTAAAAATGGCCACCATATTGATGAAGAGGATGTGTGGGATAAAGTTGAGAATGGGCTTATGCGTTCTTTCCGTGAACACGACGACCGGGAGGAAGAAGCGATCTCCCTACTGGAGGAATTCGTCCACAAGGTAATTCCCTTGAAAAGCAAATCGGCCTTGTTATGCACTCTGGCCGATTTTTGGGAAAAACAAGGGGAGAAGAAAAAGGCCCGCCAAGGATTCGAGCAAATCATCCAATGGGATGCATCCGAATGGCACATAGAACATGCTCAAGGCCATCTCTACGAATTGGATAACCTGAACATCGGGCAACCTGCTCCCCTGTTTGATTTGCCTGACGTCGATGGTAATCGCATCCGCCTTGCCGATTTCCACGGCCAAGTTGTAGTCCTCCACTTTTGGGGAACAGACTGTGGCTGGTGCCAATTCATCTATCCTCCTCTCCGCAAGATCGCCCAGGAATATCCCGAGGATCAGGTTACTCTCATTGGCCTGTCTACAGATACCGACTTGGGCATCCTTCGCGCCAAGATAAAGGAGGAGGAGTTCATCTGGCCCCAGATATGCGAAGGAAAAGGCTGGAAAGACACGGTCTTTAAGCTCTACAATGTGGATGGAATTCCGGCTGAGTTTATACTCGACCCTGATGGGAGGATCGCATTCAAGCTAAGTGGAGGAGGAGAAGGGAGCGGGGACGAGTTGGCAGAGGCGGTACGTTCCCTTGTGGAATTGAAAAAGCCGGCCCCATAAGAGGCCGGCGTGGAGATGAGATGATGAGACGATGGATAGGGATTGGCTTGATATGGATTCTGAGCAGCAATGCATGGTGTCCCAGCGCTGCCTGGGCACAACTACCTGAATCACCGGAAGCCCTTCTGGATTCGCTGGCAAAGGCTTTTAATTCAAAAGACGACTCTCTCTACGCCTCTCTGCTTGCCAGCGATTTCCAGTTCCAACCGGGATGCCCCCCTCCTGATGAAGGCCCCATCGATCGCGAACGAGAACTCACTCTGATCCGGAAGGTATTTGCCAGCTTTTCGAAAGTAGATGCAGATCTCTCAATCCAAGAAACGTACGAAATTGATGAAGAGATCCTGCTTCTTATGCGCTTCAAACTCCTAGCCATTGATAGTGCAGGAAGTGGTTTTAAGCTGGATATTTCCAATACTCTGGTGCTTATCCATACGACGGAAGGATGGCAGATTGGGTCTTGGAATGAGGGCGGTTATTTTGCTGATTCAGCAGATTGTTCTCCAAGTTTCTGGTATGATTTTCGGATGAACTTAGGAGATATCTCGTCTGCCGTTAAAGAAATGAATTGGGGCGCATTGAAGCAGTTGATGCGATGACCAAAGTAGGAAGCTGGATTAGCTAGCCGGATAGGGAGATGAGATGATGAGACGACGAAGCTTCCTCGATTCCGCACCGTTGAGTTCAGGAGTGTACCCCGATTGAAAACGGCGGGCGAATAATCAGTATAGTATGGGGTCGCACAAAATCTGTTAGACGGCATGAAGCAAACCGAATCGACGGAGATATACCCCATTTTTGCGGTATTATCACTAACCGGAGGGAGATACAAGATGAACCGAGTCAGTAGTATGGGCATGCCCAAGGCCGGTCTTCTCTGGTTGAGGTGTGCCGCCCACGTGGCACTCACCTTGCTTGTTGCGACTCCTTCGCACTCGTCAGATCTCGTTAGTCAGCTTGGTGACACGGGAGGCGTGGTGTTCGCATCCGAGCGCGACGGGACACCGACAGACATCTATCTAGTAGATGCTCTCGGAGATAGTGTTCATCGGGTCACGAATCACGATAGGGCCGATGATTACTTGGTAGGCCCAAGATGGATGAGCCCTGGTTCGTCTGAGATCTTCGGCTTCTTTCCAATTCCAATGAAGTCAGCCGATGGTGAAGTAATCGGCTACAAGAAGGCGGGGTTGTCATTGGAGATGACGAGCGTTGTGCATACGCGCAACAAGCCGGAGCAAGATGCCAGAACAAGCCTGTCTCACACCATCCCAGCCATCGACGCCTTCCAGTTAAATGAGGGAGAAGGACTCAACATCTTTTTCAGTGAGCGAGGCGCGAAGGATACGACAAGGCTTACCGATCGAGCAAACAGCTTCCATCCCGTGTGGTCCCCCGACTCCCAAACCATTGCCTTCCTGTCGGACCGGTTTGGTGAAGTTGAAATCTTCTCGATCGATCGCCACGGACAGGACTTGGTTCGGTTAGCCCCGGGTCATCTGGCGCATCGCCCCGTTTGGGCATGGCCACACGGGCATCAAGCCATCGACAGGGCTCAGGCAGGGCATCTTGCCTTTCTAGGAGGCACACCGAAAGGTCCACTGGATGTATACGTCGTTCACAGAGATGGGTCTGGCCTGACGAACGTGAGTAAAGATTCGGTTGGTGTTGACGCCTTCTGCTGGTCTTGGGATGGTAGACAGATCGCTTTCAGCTCCCGCCGCGATGGAAACAGAGAGATCTACGTAGTAAACATCGATGGCTTAGGCCTTCGCAACGTTACGAACCATCCCGCAGATGATCTCCACTTCAGTTGGGTTGATTCGCACACGGCGAACGCGCTGCTTGAGGCCGCCGCGCCAACGGAGGAGGAACTTCGCGTTGGGATAGATTTTCTGAGGCGACGGTGAGTTTGTCCGCGGGTCATCACTACATTATCCCGAAGACAACAGCACTCAAATGGAAGCAGAATTAGAAATTCACGCCGTCTAACAGCTCGCTTTGCGCAGCGGCGCATACGCGCCTTGGGCTTACGCCAACCCGCTGCGCGGGTTCGCACATCGGCGAACCGTTGAGCAGCAAGAAAGGAAAAGCCGGCCCCATCAGAGGCCGGCCCAATTCGTCGGTGAAGCTGCCGGCGCGCACCGAATAGCACAAACCGGAAGAGCCCCGTCGATGCTAGTCTTGGAGGACGTATCGGCGGGGCTCCCAAGGGCCAAAGAAGGCCCCATAGGAGCCCTCTGTGTACCGACCATATTGTACGGATTTGGCGGGACGGGTGCAAGCAGTTCTCTGCCCGTTCTTTTTCTCTTACAGTGCCTTCAGCAGTTCCCCCACATCTACCTGCGCTTGCCGTAGAATCGCCCTCAGTGTCCCCACTTTCAAACTGCGGTGTAAAGGCACTGTCACCGGTATATCCCCTTCCGGCGTAGATCGCCGAAGGTTGACATGGCTCCCAGTTTGGCGAGCGGTAGTAAAGCCCAAACGACCGAGCGCGCGTACTACCTCCCAGCCGGATAATCCACGGGGTAGTTTAGCCATCGAGCCGGAACTGTACAATCATCGGCGATTTGGCGGGAGGGGGGAAATCAAGGAGAAAGACGCGAGTAGCCTCGGACAGATCAGCCAGAGCTTCATCGGGGGTCTCTCCCTGCCCTACGGTGCCGATCTGGGGACATTCGGCGACATATCCTCCATCTTCATCTTCGATGATCAGAGCCGTGAAGAGTTGGCTATGGGGAGCCTGCTGGGGC
>Ga0257124_1001760_pt1 | contig 14464 bp, 9 predicted proteins | sample SI106_150metaG_FD_190154 | JGI IMG/M metagenome (GOLD analysis project Ga0257124, IMG submission 190154) | Marine microbial communities from Saanich Inlet, British Columbia, Canada - SI106_150 | ecosystem: Environmental > Aquatic > Marine > Inlet | place: Canada: British Columbia | collected...
CATTATAGGAGCCATCGGACGTCTGGTTCACCAGAAAGGATATTCCCATTTTCTTCAGGCGGCAAAACAGGTTTACGTGGAAAAGAAATATGTTAGATTTGTGATTGTCGGCCACGGTCCGGAAGAAGACAATTTGAAAAGTATGGCTAAGTCCCTGGGTATTTCCCATGTATGCACCTTTGCCGGATTAAGGCGTGATATTCCTGAACTGTTATCCACCTTTGAAGTCTTCGTATTGTCATCAGTGTTAGAAGGTTTGCCCCGAATAGTGATTGAGGCAATGGCAATGGGCCGTCCCATTGTGGCTACCGACATTGATGGGGTTAGAGAAGAGCTGGAAGATGGAATAACGGGATTACTGGTCCCACCTGAGAATTCCGATTCATTGGCAAAATCTATAATTGATTTGTTAACCGATAAGGATAAATCAGTTCAGATGGGTATAAACGCCAGAAGGGTATCAGAAGAAAGATTTGGAGTAGGTATTATGCTAAAAAATGTTGAAGAGGTGTACGAAGAGATTTTGCAGCAAAATCGGGAATAAGAAATACCCTGTCCCAGGTAATTTCTTTGATAGTGGCCCTATGGAGAAAGGAAATAATAATCGTGAACCTTTTGGTAGTTAGCTCGGATTTCTCACCTCGTAGTTGGGGAATTGGTGCATACACAAAGGAATTGTCTACTTCCCTTTCAAGGGGAAATCAGGTAACTGTTCTGGCAACCGGGATTCCCGATGCCGAAATCTTTGATCATGGCTGTATTTATCGAATAATACGTACTCCATCACTCCCTGTTTTACGCTACATAGCCTTATTCTTCTATGTACCATGGATACTCAGACGATACCATATTGATGTAGTGTTGCATGTTGTCTGGGTTACGTCTTTGATTAGCCACATATGGTGCCGATTGATACCCGTACCTTATTTTGTCAGTGTTCATGGAACTGAAATCCGTGATGATAAAATAACCTGGCGCCGCCGCTTAAAAGGCTACCTGAGAACATGGCGACTGGCGGCACTCCGCAAGGCCAAAGGGATTTTTCCTGTCAGCAACTTCAGCGCCCGCCTCGTAATGTTTCTGGGAGTTGAACAAAACCGCATCAAGGTGCTCCTAAATGGTGTAAATACAGAGCATTTCAGCCCTGTTACAAACTATCATAAGAACATAAGGCAGCAAAAATTACTTACTGTGGCACGTTTGGATTTGAATAAGGGGCATGATTATATTCTTAACGCTTTAGTTATACTAAAGAGACAAGGCTTCACACCAAATTACACTATAGTAGGCCAGGGTCCTGAAGAAATGCGTTTACGGAAGATGGTACAAGATTTTGGCTTAGAAGATCAAGTTGTGTTTACTGGTTTTATTCCCCAAGATCAATTGCCTTCCATGTATGCCTCTTGCGATATATTTGTTATGGCTAGTAGGGAAATACCTGGGCGTTTGGATCTTGTTGAGGGATTTGGTATTTCCTTCCTTGAGGCCAGTGCCAGTGGGCTCCCTGTGGTAGCTGGAGATTCCGGTGGTATTTCTGACGCTGTACAGCATGAGAAAACCGGCTTGTTGGTAAACCCGGATAACCCGGAGGATATTGCCTCCGCAATAAAACGTCTACTTACTGATGAAGATCTTGCACGGCAATTGGGAAATGAAGGACGGCGGTGGACTGTATCACAAATGAGTTGGGAACATGTGGCCAAACGGATGGTTAGTGCTATGCAGAGAATGATGTGAATAATAGACAAGTATTTGTGATACAGAATTATTTTTGGGGATAGAAATATATGTGTGGTATCTGTGGCAAGCTCAGTTATGGGAATAAAATAGTTGATGAAGCACTTCTGAGGAGGATGTGCCGATCTCTTTCCTATCGAGGGCCTGATGATGAAGGTGTTTTTGTCAGCTCAAATTCAAAATCTAAGAGCTCAAAGGTACAAGTCGGTTTAGGTCACACTCGCCTCAGTGTTATTGACCTTTCAGATGCCGGTCATCAACCCATGTGTAATGAAGAAGGAAATATCTGGTTGGTCTATAATGGTGAAATATATAATTTTAAGGAAATCAGGACTGAGTTAAAGGAGAAAGGGTATCGATTCAGAAGTAATACGGATTCGGAGGTTATCATACACTTATACGAAGAAGAAGGAATTGATTGTCTGGAAAGGCTTAATGGAATGTTTGCCTTCTGTATATGGGATGAACGTTTACAGAAACTTTGGCTATGTCGGGATAGACTTGGAATTAAACCGCTTGTCTATTATTGGGACGGAGAGACACTTATCTTTTCCTCAGAAATAAAGGGTATACTTTGCGATAGTGATGTAAGAAAGGAGATTGATTGGACTGCGTTGAATTTATATTTGACCTTTAACTATATCCCTGCACCAAAAACTATTTTCAAAAATATACAAAAACTTGAAGCCGGACATTATCTCCTGGCAGAAAGAAAAACTGTGGTAACCAGAAAATATTGGGATATTAATACAGATATTACCCATCCTCATGGTAAGCCAGAAAGAAGTTCTGGTCAAATAGGTTTTTATAAAGAGAGATTATATGGGTTAATGGAAAATGCAGTACAGAAAAGAATGGTATCTGATGTACCGTTAGGCGCCTTCCTAAGTGGCGGGATAGACTCCAGCATTATTGTTGGTCTAATGGCCAGGAATTCTGAAAGGCCGGTTAAGACTTTTTCTATCGGTTATAAAGATATGCCGCTCTTTGATGAAACCAGATACTCCAGAGAAGTGGCCAAGTTTAATAAAACCGAACATTGCGAGTTTAAGCTAGATTATAAAGATATACTTGATTCATTTCCAGCTGTCCTGGAAACACTGGATGAACCATTTGCGGACTCGTCTGCCGTTCCTACTTACGCCGTTTCTCAAGAGGCTAAACGACATGTTACTGTAGCGCTAGCGGGGGACGGAGCTGATGAGTTATTTGCAGGCTATCGGATGTATCAGGGGGAATACCTGGCTAAGTATTACTCAATATTACCTGGCATAATTAAGGAAAAGGTAATAGAGCCGTTTATAAATTACCTCCCTGACTCCAGAGAGAAGAAACATTCAGAATACATAAGAAGGCTCAAAAAGTTTACTAATGGAATGAGTGGTTCTCTTGCAGAAAGATTTTACGGTTGGCAGGAAATATGTTCACATGATATAAGGCAGAAGTTGATCAGGCACCATCTCCGGGACAAGATCTCTTTTCGGGAAGGTCAGGAGATTATTTCTCAAAAATTAAATGAATTTGCAGGTGATAATATTAACAGAATGCTTTATGTAGATGTAAAAAACTCCCTTCCTGGAGATATGCTGACAAAGGTTGACTTAATGAGCATGAGAAATTCACTGGAAGTAAGGGTTCCTTTTTTAGACCATGAGGTAGTTGAGCTCGCCTTTGAAATGGAGGGGAATGTTAAGTTGAAAGGATTGAAAAGGAAATATATATTAATGGAAACCTTTAAAGACATACTACCGCCTATGCTGCATAATCGGTCCAAATGGGGATTTGAAATGCCAATCGGGGCCTGGCTTAGAAAAGAGTTGAAATTTCTCATCGATGACTTCCTGTCCAGAGATTTTATTAATAAACAGGGTTTCTTTGAATATGAGGTAATAGACGGTCTTATAAAAAAACATATGAGTAAGAAAACAGACTATTCATTACAACTATGGAATCTGATAGTCTTCCAGCATTGGTATAAGAGGTTCTTTCAATAGTTTTCATTTTAAATTTTTATGAATTAAGTCTTTAGTATTTTATTTTAACGCAGAGGACGCAAAGGGAAAAACTATTATCTTTTATTTTATTCTTTTAAATTCTGTTTTCTTGGTGATCTCTGTGTCTTTGTGTGATAATTAGTAATTTAATTGGTTAACTGAATTTGAAGAAAACAAGAATCATACATATTATAACGCGTCTCGATAAAGGCGGATCTGCTGAAACTACTTTGCAAGTGGTTTCCTTGTTGAATCGTGAAAGGTACGAGGTGTTTCTGGCTCATGGCCTTTCTCTGGAATCTAACATGGGTGTTATGGAACAAGAGGTATTAGCAAGGGATTTATCCCTGGCGGAAAAAAGAGGTATCAGAGTATTTTCTATACCTTCGTTGCTACGACGTTTATCATTGAAAAACGACCTTTTGGCATTTTTCAGTATTTACAGATTAATAAAACGAATCAAACCTCATATTGTTCATACACACACCTCTAAAGCGGGGGTATTAGGCCGACTGGCTGCTTGTTTAGCCAGAGTGCCAATAATTATTCATACACCTCATGGACACGTTTTTCATAGTTATTATGGTTACATTATGACAAAGATAATTGTACTGGTGGAGAGAATTTTATCACTCATGACTGATAAAATCACTGCTTTAACTGATAGGGAAAGGGATGAACATTTGGAGCAGGGAGTCGCTTCCATCGAAAAGTATGTTATTATACACAGCGGTGTAATGCTGCAGCAAATAATGAATACGAATATAGATGTCGAAACAGGAAAGAAGGAATTTGATATTCCTCAAAATAGCAATGTAATAGGAGTGGTGGGTAGGTTGGTTCCTATCAAGGGTCATAAATATCTGGTTTCTGCTGCAAAAAGGATTATTAAAGAATTCGGCAATACGGTTTTTGTGTTTGTTGGAGACGGTTATTTAGAAGCAAGGCTTCAGCGACAAGCAGAATCTCTTGGCGTAAGAAAAAATATCATTTTTGCAGGATGGAGGAATGATGTGATTAAGATACTAGGCCTCTTTGACGTCCTTGTTTTACCCTCTCTGAACGAAGGAATGGGGAAGGTGCTGATTGAAGGAATGGCCTTAGGCAAGCCAATAGTTGCCAGTAGTGTTGGAGGGATAATTGATTTGGTGAAGAATGGAGATAACGGTATACTTGTGCCTCCAAGAGATTCTGATGCATTGGCGGAAGCAATATTAAAACTTATCAGAAATAAAAATCTGACTCAGGAATTAGGTAAAAACGGAAAATCTAAAGTCTATCCCGAATATGATACATTCGTCATGATAAGGCAAATAGAGGATTTGTATGAAAGGTTGCTGAGTAAATTTACTTCCTCTGGCCGCCAGTTTACGTAGATTTACGATGCAAGCGTATTTTAATGCATATGAGGAAATTCAATGTTGCCACCAAGTCACTAAATCGCCAAGATTTTTCTTTGTGTCCTGGTGTCTTAGTGGCGAAAAAGCGATGAAGGACATTTGATGTTAAAAAGAATAATATGTATTCTCTTTCTTGGATTAGTTTCTGTTGCTTTCTGTATAAGAAGTGGCCTTGGTGAAGGCTATCAACAGGTTGCCGGTCTTATTGATTTGCGTACAAAGTACAGTGATGGAGCTCATGATTTAAACTTCCTTATCGATCTTGCAAAGAAAAGGGGGTTTGAGGTGCTTTTCATCAACGACCATGACCGTATGACTATGGAATATGGTATCTTCCCTTTTAGAAATATCATTCGGAAAAAAGAAGAGATGCCTTCTATTAATAGCAGAGGCGCGGAAGGATACCTTCAAGGTATTAAACTGGCGGCGCAACAACATCCTGAAGTTATCTTAATTTCAGGATCTGAAACAGCACCTTTTTACTATTGGACCGGTAGCCCTTTTAAAGATGACCTTACTGCTCATAACTGGGAAAGACATCTGCTCATCATGGGCTTGGAAAACCCTCAAGATTACAAAGATCTTCCTATACTCCACAACGGGTTTTCTACTCTGCATTTTAGGCAGCTATTGCCATTAAGTATTGTCTTTCTGGTTCTTATGCTTCTGGGTTTCATTTTAGTGCTGAAAAAGAGTTATATCAGAATCCTCGGCATAGTTGTTTTAGTAAATGCCTCCTTAATGTTGATAGAATTCCATCCTTTCAAGAGTTCTATTTTTGATCAATACAGTGGTGATCAAGGTTACTTACCATATCAAGAGCTGATTGATTATGTAAGAGAAAGAGGGGGTGCTACTTTCTGGACGCACCCGGAAGCCAAGGCTGGTGCGAATGCTAGAAAAGGACCAATTACATTAAAGACCCCTCCACATCCTGAATCGTTGTTAATGACTAAAGGTTACACTGGATTTGGAGCTATTTATGGAACGTGGATTACATCAACCGAACCTGGCATGGAGTGGGACAGGGCCTTGCTTGAATACTGCCGTGGTGAAAGGGAGATACCTGCCTGGGGCATATCGACAGCAGATTACCATGAAGAGGGGCTGGGTGGTGAAAAGTTAGGTAATTTTCCTACCGTTTTCCTGGTTAAGAAGAAAACCAGGGATGAAGTTCTCCTGGCTCTTAAACAGGGCAGAATGTATGCCTGTCGATCAGGGAATAATTTCCAAAGATTTGTGTTGCAAGATTTTTCTGTCTCTGATTCCAACACGAACAGCCAGGCAAACATGGGAGACACTCTTGAGTTAAATAGTAAACCGGAAATAAGAATTAATGTTTCATCGTCAGACCAGAAAGTTCATAATGTTGATGTAAGGATCATTCGTTCCGGTAAACTCATAAGAACTATTTCAAAAACAACACCCTTTGCCGTTGATTTTAAGGATGATTATTTTAACCCTGGTGAGTTGATTTACTACCGTTTAGAGATACCCGGGAAATTGGTATCTAACCCCATTTTTGTGAAGTTTGGACGTGATTAACATGAAAATATCAAGTTTGTTTATTTAACTAATATTGCTCTAGCGCTCACTAATTCTGTTGTAATTGTTCAAATACCTTTTGTCTCGAACGTCTCTCCTTATCAAGTTCCTGCCTATGTTTCCACCTCACTCTGTCATTTTGATTATTCCAATTAATATCAGGGTATCTCTTCCTGAGCACATCCACATCCTGGTCAGAAATGCCACCCTGACGCATTTCTTTCCTGCTTTTTTGTAATAATGCCTCCATCGTTCGCGTCCTTTCAAAAAATGAAACCTCGGAAATAAGAAGTAAAGCCGCTACTAGGCACACAACTCCCATTATAATTAAATACATATAATTATTCTTGATCCACCACTTGAGTCTCTTTTTCTGTGATGGCAGGTCTGGTATTTTTCTTCTCTTTTTTACTATTTCGACACCTACTATATTATATTCTCTTATTACAATAGAAAAAGGAGTAATTCTTCCCCATCCTTTTGTCATTCAAATCATATGGGTTTTTCTCTTTTATGACAGGGTATTTAATAAATATATAATGGATAAAGGATATTAGGACTTATTTGCAGAGGCATATCATCCGTGTGCTGCCTCTGCCTCATTCTGTAAGGCATCTAGTTTCTTCTTGTCCATTTGGTATAATACAACCGAAATTCCTACTAAAAACCAGAATGGTTCCATAATCCTGACAACAATGAAAGTATTTGATCCAAAACAATGAACGAGAAGACCTAGAAATCCGGCAAATAAACCCATCGCTAAGCCTTTACTGAGATTATCACTGGCAATTCGATATGCTTCCAGCATAAATTTGCCGATCTGGTATAGCATGAATATAAATATACTCATACCCACTATTCCCAGTTCAACCAATGTTCTGAAATATTGACCATCAATAAACCAATATCCATTTATGCCGTATCCAAAGACGGGATGGTTTTTATAATCTTTCAAGACTCCCTGCCAGCTTAGTACCCTCTCTGTTGCAGACGAATCTAATGCTACTGCCTTGCCTCCTACCGTAGCCTTATATCCTTCTTCTCTCTTAAAAGTACCACCGTATCTTTCCTTGTAAGATTTTGGCATAACGAAGGGACCTATGACAATAAGTACTGCTAATACGCCTAGCAACATTAATCTTTTTTTGCTCATGACAATAAAACATATGTATATAACCGGTAATCCCATCCATGTCGCCCGTGATTGTGTGGCCATAAGCGCTACAAAGCTGATAGAAACCAGCCCTGTTAGGAGTATCTTTACTCTCTTGGATTCACTTGTCAAAAGGATTCCTATACTAACGGACATAAGCAGAAGCAGATAACCACCCAGTGTTCCCGGTTCACCTTCCTTTCCTTCAAATGGTGTTGATACACGTCCGCCTAAAGGTAATTGCGATAAAGCATAAATACCGACTATTCCACACGTTACTAACAAGAGTACTAAAAATATTTTCGCCTGTTTTCTCGTCTCAATGAAATTTACTGCCATGAAGAATACCATAAAGTATTCAAAGTACTTCAAAACAAACATATAACCGCCCAGTTGGATCTTACCGAAAAGTCCTCCCAGAATGGTAGAAAAGAGACAGATCATGACGTAAGCTGTAATCCCGCGGTTTAGGGGCGTTTTTGGGAAGAGCCCCAAGTCTTTAGACAGGGAAGACTTGGCAAGCCAGCTGAACGATACTAATACCAGAATCAGGTCATCCAGTCTTATTGTCATGCCTCCTCCCTGAGTATCACGACTGCCAAATTCAGGTGAAAGCAGCATTGAGAAGATTAAAATATAAAGAGAAATTGGAGGCCAGACAAAACATATTATAGCTCCGGATACTGCTATTGTGGCGACTAAAGCGAGTGATGAAGAAACTTTTGTAATGCCAAAGCCGGCAACAATACTAAAAAGGATTACTATTACCAGGATTGCAATGAATTTTACATCTAGAGATCTTGCCCCACTAGCCATTTTATTCTTCTCCTGGTAGCTTGTTCTGATTCACTCGTTCAATGCTCACATATTTATGATTCCAAATTGCCATAACATACCAAAGAAAATAAAAGTTAATGTAATAATAAGAATAGTGATCTTTAACCATTTTTTCCAGGTTCTTTCCTCGAAAAAATCCTCTTCTTCTGTTGTCGATAACAGTTCTTTCGTTTCAGAAGACTTGAACAGTTTCTTATGCCACGGTATGGCTGATGATTCTTCGTCTATGCCAGGTACTTCTTCGTCTATATCAGGTGATTCTTCAGTGTCTTTCCTCTTTACTTTTTTTATCAAATTTCTCACTATCTCGGGAACCCATTCATTGTACCACATTTTGTACCACGGCAGAAGCTCTTGCTCCGCTCCATAAGAGTAAGAGTATCCGTAATAACCATAATCTTTGTATTCTCTGCCTGTTTCAGGTTTGAGACCATTCAGGACTACTCCAATAATGTTTGCCTTCGACGTGTCGAGTTGTGCCTTTGCCCGTTTCAGAGCGCCTCTGGCAATCTGTCCTACTTGATTTACCATGACAACGGCATCTACTTTCGCTGCCAGTATAACTGCATCTGTAGAGGGGAGCACAGGTGTAGAGTCGAACAAAACAATATCATATGCTTCCTTCATTTCAGAAATAATTTCCGTCATCTTTTCTGAACTAAGCAACTCTGTGGAATTTGGGGGGATTAAACCGGAGGTTATGATATTAAGATTATTTATTCCCGGGGCTGTTGTTGTTATATCCTCCATTCCCATTTTCCCCATCATAATATCTGTATCAGTCTTTATCACCTCATCCCAGTTATAGTTTCCCAGTATAACGTCGGATAATCCGGGTTCTCTTTCTATTCCGAACATATTATTTGTCATTGGTTTTCTCATATCTCCATCAACCAGGAGTATCTTCTTACCAATCTCTGCCATTGTCATTGCAAAATTACTGGTAATGGTAGTCTTTCCCTCTCTCATGGTTGTGCTTGTAAATGACAAACTCTTAAGCTTCCGATCATTCAAAATGAACTCTATTCCTGTACGCATAGACCTGAAGCTCTCTGCCATAGTAGATTTTGGTGCAAAGTGAGAAACCAGCCGAGCATTTAACTCAAGAACCTCTTCAGGTTGTTCCAAATCCTTCTTTTGTAACAAGGTGTCCACTATCTCCTCTGCACCCATGAATGGGATTATCCCAACGACTGGAACGCCGAGAAAGGCTTCCACATCCTCAATTGCTCCAATTGATGTGTCAATCGTTTCGCGAACAAATGCCATGACAACCCCAAGAATAAATCCTATGAGAGTGCCTACTACTGTTGTCGCCACAGTGGTTGGTGGATTCACAGGTAAGGTTGGTAAAAGCGCAGGTCTAATTATAGTTATCTCCTGTATTTTTTCAGCTTCTTTAATCAATACTTCCTGGTGCTTTGATTCCAATTCAGCAAAGAGTATTTGATTGTTTTGAATATCCATTTCAATATCTGCAAGGTCGAAACCTATTTCAGGGAGTGAACGATACTCTGCCGTCTGTTCCTTCATCTCTTTAGCCGTTAGCTTTACGATATCTTTTAGTTTTTCCTTCTCAGTGGATAAATTTTTCAACATACTTTCAGTTGTATTATCTATCTCTAAGTCTATTCTTTGTACCTCAGGATGGTTATTTGTATAATCAAGGAGCAGTAAGTCTCTTTTAGATCGCAGTTCAGACAACCTGTTGTTAAGGCTTGAGAATATAGGATTCATCGTATCTGCATAAAAGCCTTCGCTCTTCTCTTTCGGCAGAGAGCGCTGTACTTTCAGGTGTTCAATTAGAATATCAATATCTTCCAGCCTCTTTTTAACTTCGTTATGTTTTATTTCTGCCTCTTCTAATCTACGGACTGTTTGTGCAATATGAATTTCCATTGTTACGAAACGTTTTTCCTGCCTTAATGTCTTAAGCTTTGTTTGAGCCATATTTAATCGCTTAGTAACGTCTTCTAAGCGTGTTTCAATAAATCTCTTTGCGTCGATATTACGCCTGTTCTTTTCCAGAATGTTTGCCCGCTGATACATCCGGGCGGTAGAGTTGGCTATAGTCTGGGAGTACTTTGGATCCTCAGAAACTGCTGATATATTTATTATATTAGTCTCTCCTTCCACTAACGTTGAAATTTTACCCTTTATATCGAGAACTTTATTCAATAATTCAGGATTATTTCTGATCTCCTCAGAGGATAGTTCCTTATCAATTAGACCTATATCTTTGGCAACTAACTCAATGACAGGAATACTCGTTATAATGGCAGATTGTGTCTCCAGCGTGTCGGCATCGGAATATGTTACAGTTTCAATATATAAACCGGCCATAGTGGTTGAGGCTTCTACCTTCACGCTTGCTGCAGTACTATAGAGAGGTATAGGTTTTATTAAAGTGGCAAAAAAGAGACTGAAGAAACCGAGCATAATAGTGGAGAAAATGATAATAAATTTCCTCTTCCTTATGATTCTTGTGTAATCTCTTAGGTTTAAGTCATATTCAGCCATTATTTGTTATTCTCCAGTTTTTGCCAGACAGTACTTTAATATTGTTTTTAACCATTTATTGGCAAACTGTTTATCAATAGTTCGTTATAGAGATTGTAGGCTGGGTTTCCTTGCATTTAACAGCGAGCAAGGTTTGGAATGACAGTGCTCGGACCGCTTCGGCAGACATGACACCTTTATTCTTTTCTTTGCGTTTTCCGCATTCCAGCCTGACAAGTCAGTTTGTACCGGTTTGCGGTGATCCGTGATTGTTTCTCTTCGAAATTCTACATTAATTTTTTATTATTCCGGCCTAATTGGGTGGTTTTGTAGCCGCAACCTTGAGGTTGCGAAACTTGCATCGCCTCATCAAATGTGGAGAAACTCAGGCTAAAGCTTCCGGTTGCAATGGCAATAATATGAAATCGCTCAATTTAGGTTCGAACTATTCAGGCAGTATTCGCCATATTTGTTTATCATTTATAAAAGACATCCTGGCCAGACAAACAGTAAAATCAAAAATCGAAGCATAAAATTCTAAACAGATCTAAATATTGAAAAAATAAATATTCTCAATAGACAATAGTACTTCACTGTTCAAGGAAGCCCTACTGTGCCGAAGCACCAGAAAAACCACCTAATCGGTTCTCTTCTGCCAGTGATCTCTCTGAAACGTCTGTTTCAAGGCGTAAGCCGCCGCCTGTAGTATAATCCTCTCTGAATTTGGCCGGATGTGCCATAACAACGCTTAAGACGCTACCAATTTGATTCAAAGTATCTTGTAGCTTCACAAGTTTTTTTCTGGGTACAAATATTACATCACCATCCATAAGCTGCACATTCTGTTTCATGTCACCTTTGTTAAGTAAATCATAGTAATTAACATTAATGAAAACAGGGTTCTCAGGAGTACCCCTTATTACCTTTACGTGTTTTAGACTAGCCCTCTGCATTATTATCCCCTGGGTCTTTGCTAACAGTTCTGATACTGTCGCTTTACCAGTAAACTTTAAAAACCCTGGCCTCTGCACCATGCCGAAGACAAAGGCATGTTTCTCTGATTCCTTCTCCTTTTTAAATTGGGGAAGCATAGGGATTGTTATTTTATCGCCATTTTCAATCAATATATCCTGGCTTAAATCTTTTAGCCTCATAGCGCTTAAGAGATTCAGTTTGTACAACCTGCCACGCCGTATCAGTTCAACATTTTTTAAATCCGCTTTCTCGGTTTCACTACCAGCCTCAAGAAGAAGCTCTGTTAATTTAATTTTTCCTCTCAGGGGATAAATGCCGGGGCCTGACAAAGGCGTTCCACTTACACGGTTAATTTCTCCAAAGAAGGATACTTTCTTACTTTTATACTCCGTAACAACTACATCTATCCTGGGTTTTTTGACAAACCCCTCTAGTTGGCTGGTAATTAAATCATCTATCTGTGTTGGAGAGAGCCCCGTAACTTTGATATCTTCGAAAAAAGAGAAAGATACCTTGCCGTCCGGCCTGACAGGAAGTTTGTGAGTCGTCGGTCCAGAAGTTTTCCATTCTGTGACTGCCAGTATATCGCCGGGACCGATTACGTATTCATTAAAACCGGTAACTTCACTGAAGACAACATTTTCGGTATTGCTGGGAATCTCAATAACAGGGGCTTTTTCCTCAGTAAATTCAGCTATCGGTAATACTGCATTTTTTCCAGGTACTCCTTTATGCGCTGTTGTTTTTTGGCTAGACGCACAACTATTAATTAACATTACAATAACTGTAAGTGTTACAAACCATTTAGCACTATTAACTCTTGGCACTGTTTGTATTTTCTCCTTGTTGCAGGGTTATAAGTAGGTATCTTATACCGGTTAAAAACTATTGACTGAGAGCATATAGTAGTTAATCGTGTTGAAATCCTGAGTGTAACGAAGCAGTGTTTGAGGCAGATTTGCCTCTGGCAAGATATCTATTATAGAACAGATTCTTTGCTTCTTTCAGAATGACAGATAAGCTATAACGAGTCTTCCGTAGTAGCTTGAAAAATGTGAATCTATTAATATTTAATTTTCAACCATTTGAAATTTAGTAGGGAATGGCTTACGGTACATCTTAGAATTATCATTTCATTACTTCATCATGCCACCATATTTTTTCTTAAGCTTTTCCATTTTCTTACTATCCATGCCTTGCATACCCCCTAAGTCTTTAAGCTGTCCGCCTAAGACCTCTTCGGCCTTTCTTGCTATCTGCTTGTCTACAGTTTTCTGTATAAGAGTGGGGGCCTTTCCAGTTAAAAAGGCTATAACTCCTGCGATAACCGCACATACAAGAAAGATTGTTACATATACCTTTACCTCTTTATTTCTTTTACTTCTCCATCCCATCCTTCTACTGCGTCTAGAATGTTTTCTCGTCCAGACCTTTTGTCTATGTTTATCCATTTTTCGTTCTCATATGAATAGTATTCCGTTATTTATAAACGCTAAACGACCAATCTCATCATCAATAAATGATATTCTTCGGCTTATGAACAATTCACATCCAATGTGATCGTATCGAGTATTTCAACTGTATCTCTTTCAGATGTTGTTAGATTTTCAACCCTGATTTATTGTGAGTGAATATGTAAACTACTTGGATATTTAACAATATCTGTTAGAAACGGAATTAGAGAAGAGGTAGTTTTTGTCTTAGCCAGAGACTTACCAGGTAGAGAATCAATACTTTGGTTATAAGTCTTATTCAGCTATCTAACATAGCAAGTCTCCTCGCCAATAAGCAATTATTCTATAGCCTCCATTACTAAAATAACCATATCATATTATTACATTTAGATACCAGGATTCAAAGTTTATTATTGAAATGATGTTTTTTATATTTTTTCTTGTCTCTTGATGCAATCTCAAGGTGTGAGCCTTTTACTGAAAAAGAGAATGCAAGGCCATATAGAGAGTTTGAAGAGTTTGGGTTAATTCGGAGAGCACTCTTATACTCAACTATGGCTTCACGAAACATCTCTTCATATATTTTGCCTGGTCTATTGCGGAAAGCTATAGCATTATCGAAAGTGTTAGTGCTTCCTGTTAAACCGGTTTCACCAAGATAAAATCGTTTAACTGAAAAATTTTGATTGCCTTCCGGAGCATTTTCTCTTCTTGCTATTGCATCGTCAAGATACATGGCTTTACTGTAATAGGCATGGGCCAGATTGAGAAAAGCATTATTGTCATAAGGATTGTTGATTGTAGCATCTTCATATCTCTTTATAGCTTCATTAATTCTTATTTGGGGCTTGTAATTTCTGATTATATTGT
>Ga0257124_1001795_pt1 | contig 14250 bp, 10 predicted proteins | sample SI106_150metaG_FD_190154 | JGI IMG/M metagenome (GOLD analysis project Ga0257124, IMG submission 190154) | Marine microbial communities from Saanich Inlet, British Columbia, Canada - SI106_150 | ecosystem: Environmental > Aquatic > Marine > Inlet | place: Canada: British Columbia | collected...
TTTTTGTTTTGTGCGGTGTGTTTATTTGTGTGTTTACAACTGGTTTCGAGGTGGGGCTTAAGGGGCTGGATAATAAGTCCAAAAAAGCAGTTGAGTTTTTTATAGAAACGCAGGCTGAGCTTCAAAAGGTTTCATGGCCGACAAGGAGTGAATTAGTAGGCTCGACAATTGTTGTTGTTGTCTGTCTGGTTGTGTTGGGTGTTTACGTTTTCTTTGTTGACTGGGTAGTGTCTACTTTTATGAAAGCTATAGATATATTGTAAAGTGGTTTTTGCATTCGGGTTTAAGGGGTAGTAGTGTAGGTTTTTTTTGGATCTTGGTCCACGTCTATTCTAACATCGTTTGAGTCGCTCCAGCCATTTATCTGCTAATTATGCATCTGTAGGATTCAGATCATATATTAGAGTTAGGTTTTTTTAGTGTTTAGGCGAAAATTTGGATTATGGCTAAAAAGTGGTTTGTGCTTCGTGTTCAAAGCAACAAAGAGGATAAGGTTAAGGGCGATTTAGAGAAGCGCATTAAAATTCAAGAGATTGAAAGCCTTGTATCGCAGATTCTGGTTCCGGGTGAAAAGGTTTCTGAGATCAAAGGCGGTAAGAAAAGAGTAGTAGAAAGAAAGATATATCCTGGCTATGTAATGGCAGAGATTGAGGTTGGTGAAAAGGGAGAGATTCCGGAAGAAGTTTGGTATATGATTCGTGATGTTCCTGGGGCCGGAGATTTTGTTGGTGGTGATAACAAGCCGATTGCAATGCAGGATAGTGAAGTTGAAAAGTTGTTGAAAGAGGCAGAACAAGGCGAAGATAAGCCGAAAGCAGAGATAGATTTTCATGTTGGGGATCGTGTAAGGGTTAAAGAAGGTCCTTTTGAGAATTTTGAAGGAGTGGTTGAGGAGGTCTTGCCGACTAGTGGGTGTTTGAAGCTAATGCTTACGATTTTTGGTCGACCTACTCCTGTAGAGCTTGAATATTGGCAGGTTGAAGCGTTATAGTGTGTATTTTTTTTTGTATAGGAGCTTTTAATGGCGAAAGAAGCTGTCGCTAAGATAAAATTACAAATTCCTGGAGGGCAGGCAACGCCGGCTCCTCCTGTTGGTCCAGCATTGGGGCAGCATGGGGTTAATATCGGTCAGTTTGTTACTCAGTTTAATGAGAAGACAAAAGATGCGCAGGGAATGACATTGCCTGTTGAGATCTCTGTCTTTAAGGATAAGTCTTTCACTTTTATTATTAAGTCTCCGCCTGCTGCTGTGTTGCTCAAAAAAGCGGTTGGTATAGCAAAGGGTTCGTCTGAGCCGAACAGAGAAAAGGTAGGCAGTGTTACGAAGGCGCAGGTTGAAGAGATTGCAAAAATAAAATTGGCAGATCTTAATGTTAACAAAATTGATATGGCTGCAAGGATAATTGAAGGCACTGCTCATTCTATGGGCATAAAGGTTGAAGGTTAAGACTATTTTGGTTTATGAAGGAAACTAATAATGAGGTTTAGAGGTAAGCGTTATACTGAATCAAGTAAGACGGTTGAAAAAAATAAAGAGTATGGAGTCGGTGAGGCGGTATCGCTTGTTAAGGCATTTAAGGCGGCCAAATTCGATGAAGCGGTTGATATTGTTATGAAACTGGGTGTTGATCCAAAGCATTCGGATCAATTGGTTCGAGGATCATTTTCATTGCCTAAAGGAATTGGAAAAGAAGTTAGGGTTGTGGTATTCGCTGGTAGCGATGACAAGGTTGAGGTGGCGCAGAAGGCTGGCGCCATTGAGGCTGGTGGTGATGATTTGCTGAAAAAAGTAGAGGGGGGCTGGTTGGATTTTGATGTCGCGATTTCTACGCCAGATATGATGGGAAAAGTAGGTAAATTGGGTAGGGTGTTGGGTCCACAGGGTAAGATGCCGTCGCCAAAATCAGGTACCGTAACGAATGATATCCTTAACGCGGTTAAGGAATTCAGGGAGGGGAAGATAGAGTATAGAACTGATGCTGGTGGAAATGTTCATGCTCCGGTAGGAAAGGTTTCGTTCCCTGATAGCGATTTAATTGAAAATGTTGAGTCGTTTATAAACCATATTGTCAGTAATAGGCCGCCTGCGGCAAAAGGTGTATTTGTTCAGAAAATATCAATTTCATCCTCTATGGGCCCAGGAGTTAGAGTAATTCTGGCTGCATAGTCAAACTATTTTTAAAGTAATAAAAAAATGTCTAAAGCATTAAAAAAATTAATTGTAGAAGAGCTTGTTGCTGATTACAAGAATAGAAAAAACCTGGTTTTAGTAAACTTTAAAGGTATAGATGCTCAGCAGACCAATGTCTTGAAGAGGGATCTGGGTGAGAAAAATATTAGTGCGAGGGTTGTAAAAAATTCGCTTGCAGCTATTGCATTCAAAGAGGTAGGGATTTCAGGGCTGGGGCAGATACTTGCGGCGCCTACAGTTGTTGCGACCAATGATGACGATGCTGTAGAGTTGGCGAAAACTTTAAAAAAGTGTTCTAAGGAAATACCGGGTTTTGATATTGTGGGTGGATGGGTAGATGGGGAGCTGATGTCAGTTGAGGATCTTAGCGTCTTGGCGTCGATTCCACCTAAAGAAGTAGTTCTGACGCAAATAGTATGTGCGTTCAATGCTCCTGCGGTTCAGTTGGCAACCGTATTCAACGCTACAGCGAGTAAGCTTTGTCAGGTTTTGCATGCAATAAAAGAAAAAAAGAGTGAAGTTTAACATATAGTAAAGATTGAAAGGTAAAAGGAGAATATAATGACAACGGATACGGAATTAGAGAAAACGGAGTATACTGAAAAAATTACTCAGGTGCTAGAGCTGGTAGAGGGGATGAGTTTGCTTGAGGCTTCTCAGTTGGTTAAGGCGTTTGAGGAAAAGTTTGGAGTTTCTGCTTCTGCTGTAATGGCTGCTCCTGCTGCAGGTATGGCAGCCGCTGGAGGTGGAGAGGCTGCTGCAGAGGAAAAAAGTGAATTTGATGTTGTGCTGAAGGAGGTTGGTGCTAACAAAATACAGGTTATTAAAGCTGTTCGTGCAGAAACAGCGCTTGGGTTGAAAGAGGCTAAGGCATTGGTTGATGCAGCGCCGAAGGCGATAAAAGAAGCTGTTGCTAAGGAAGAAGCAGAGAAAATTAAGAAGGCATTGGAAGACGCAGGTGCGGTTGTAGAACTTGCATAAGATATTTGTAAAACGTTGTTTGGTGGAATAAGTATGAAAAAGATGGATATAAGAAATTATAGTAAGGTTGCAGATGTGATTGAGTTTCCTAATCTGATTAGGACGCAGACTAAATCCTATTCTGCATTTTTGCAGGAAGATACACTCCCGCACAAACGTGAAGATCGTGGGCTAGAGGCGATTTTACGGGAGACATTTCCGATTATAAACTATGATGAGACGGTGTCCCTTGAGTATTTGAAATACGAAATAGGGAAGCCGCGTTATACGCCAGATGAATGTAGAAAATTAAAATTAATTTATGGTAAGCCTCTCAGGGTCTGGCTGAGATTGAATAAGGATGAGCCGGTAGAGGAAGCAGTATACCTTGGGGAAGTTCCTGTAATGATTGGTGGTGGTGAATTTATAATCAATGGAACAGAGAGGGTTATTGTGACTCAGCTTCACAGGTCGCCAGGTGTCGATTTCGTTGAGGATTTGAGTGCAGAAAAGAGGATGCATTCCTGCAGGATTATTCCGGAAAGAGGTAGCTGGATTGAGATGGAAGTTGGCAAGAAAGTCGTATTAACCACAAGGGTTGATCAGAGTGGTAAATTTCCTGCAACTTGTTTCCTGAGGGCTATGTCAGAAAAATATTCAAAAGACGAAGATATTATTAGGGTTTTCTATGATACAGAAATGGTTAGCATTAAGGACTCTGCTTCTGTAGCCAAGCTAAAGGATAAATATATAGTGGGTCGATTGATAAACCCGCAAACTGGTGAAATTATATTAGAGGCTGGACGCCAGATAACTGAGGATGTTGTTGGAATAATAGCGAACTCAAATCTAAAGAAGGTTGAAGTTATTATAAATATGGTTGATCCGTTGATACTTAATACTCTGGAAACGGATTATACAGAATCACACGAAGATGCTTTGCTAAAGGTATACACAAGATTTAGGCCTGGTAATCCGCAGCAGCTGGACAAGGCCAGGCAGCTTTTTCATGATAAATTTTTCGATTCAAAAAGATACAAACTTGGTCCTGTGGGACGTTTCAGGCTGAATAGAAAGTTGGGGCAAGAGGTGTCTGCCGATGAGATGACGTTGAAGCCTGAAGATTATATAAATTGCATTAAGTATATTACAACGCTTAGAAATGATGAGGGAAGTATTGACGATATAGATCACCTTGGTAATAGGCGTCTTCGAACTATTGATGAGTTGTTTGGTGAAGAGTTGCGTAAGGGTTTCCTCAAGCTTAGGAGAACTGTTCAGGAAAGAATGAACACCAAGGATTATGAGCTGTTGACGCCGAGAATCCTCATAAACTCTAGAACAATATTTTCTGCTATAGAATATTTCTTTAGTCGTGGTGAACTTTCCCAGGTTTTAGATCAGACTAATCCTTTGGCGCAGCTTACACATGAGCGACGATTGAGTGCCTTGGGGCCAGGTGGTCTCAATAGAAAGAGGGCTGGCTTTGAAGTTAGAGATGTTCATATCTCGCATTACGGGCGTATATGTCCTATTGAGACACCAGAAGGTACAAATATTGGTTTGATTGCATCATTAAGTATATATGCATCTACAGACGATTATGGATTCTTGATATCCCCATACATGAAGATCGATAAGGGTAAGATGACAAATGAAATTGTATACCTTCGTGCTGATCAAGAAGAGGGTAAGCATCTTGCACCGGCTGACACAAATGCATGTTTTGAGAAAAATGCTTCAAATACTGAGCTCCTTGCGCGTTTTAGTGGTGATTTTAAACTGGTGGATGCGAAGGAAGTTGATTATATGGATGTGTCTCCGAAGCAGTTAGTAGGTGTGTCTACAAGCCTGATTCCGTTTCTTGAGCATAGCGATGCGAACAGGGCATTAATGGGTTCAAACATGCAAAGGCAAGCCGTACCGCTTTTGCGTACGGAGCCGCCTCTTATTGCTACGGGAATGGAGAAGATTGTTGCGCAGAATTCCAGCATGGTTGTTCGTGCGGAAAAAGCTGGTACGGTTACTAAAGTAGAGGGAGACAGGATAGTAATTAACGATAATGATGTATATGATTTGAGAAAATATGTCGGTTTGAACGAGGGGACGTGTTTAAACCAGAAGCCTATTGTGGCAGATGGACAAAAGGTAAAAAAGGATGAGGTAATTGCAGACGGAGCGGCTACTTGTAATGGCGAATTGAGCTTGGGTAAGAACGTGTTGGTTGCCTTCATGACATGGGATGGCTATAATTTTGAAGATGCTATGGTTATAAGCGAAGAGTTGCTTAAAAAAGATTGCTATACATCGATACATAGAGATGAGTTTGAGGTTGAGATTAGGGAGACAACCCTAGGGAGAGAAGAATTTACCAGGGATATACCGAATGTTTCAGAAAAGGCGCTCAGTAATTTAGACGAAAATGGAGTGATCCGTATTGGGACACATGTAAGGCAGGGAGACATTCTAGTTGGAAAAATTGCACCAAAGAGCAGAAGCGAACTGTCTCCGGAAGAGAAGCTGTTGTATGCGATTTTTGGTAGAGCAGGGGAGGACGTCAAGAATGTTTCTTTGGAAGTGCCATCCGGTGTTGAAGGGATTGTAATAAATACACAGCTTTTTTCTCGAAGGGCTAATCTCTCAGACGAGAAAAAGAAGAAAATTGAGAATGAAGCAATAAGTGTCGAGGCGGAATTTGATAAGGCTATATCGATAGAGTTTGTCAAAATGATTAAAGAACTGGAAGGGGCTTTTGGCGGGGTTCTTGTAAGCTTGGAGACTAATAAGCCGTTGAATGTATCTGATGCAACGGATGTCGCGCATGTTCTTGAGTTGCAAGAACAATTTGATATTAGGGCTTTTGATTCAGGTGGTAATAAAAAGAAAAGTGACAGCGCGTTAAGTATTTGCGATGAATATAATGGCAAGATTGAATCTTTGTTGGAAGACAAGAATTCAAAAATAAGCCAATTAAAAAGAGGTGATGAATTACCAAGTGGTGTGTTAGAGGTAGCAAAAATTTCCATTGCAACTAAAAGAAGGCTGTCAGTTGGCGATAAAATGGCAGGAAGGCATGGTAACAAAGGGGTTATTGCTAAAATTCTGCCCGTGGAAGATATGCCATGTCTGGAAGATGGAACGCCAGTCGAAATGGTCCTGAATCCCCTGGGTGTTCCTTCCAGGATGAATGTGGGCCAAATAATGGAGACTCACTTGGGTTGGGCGGCAAAGAAACTAAATTTTCAGGCAGTTACGCCCATTTTTGATGGAGCTAAAGAGTCTGAAATAAGGGATACCTTAAAGGAGGCTGGGTTGCCAGAGGACGGTAAAGCTGTTTTGTATAATGGGCGTACGGGAGAGCCCTTTGATCAAACGGTGGCAGTTGGATATATGTATATGTTGAAGTTGCATCACTTGGTTGATGAAAAGGTGCATGCCAGAGCTACGGGACCGTATTCGTTGATAACGCAACAGCCTCTTGGAGGAAAAGCAAGATTTGGTGGTCAGCGATTTGGAGAAATGGAAGTATGGGCATTAGAGGCTTACGGGGCTGCTTACAACTTGCAGGAACTTCTGACAGTAAAAAGTGACGATGTTGAGGGACGTACAAGGATATATGAGTCTATGGTAAAGGGTAAAAATACATTGGAAGCAGGAACTCCTGCTTCGTTCGAGGTGCTTTCAAAAGAGGTCGAGGGGCTTGGGCTTGCCTTGACGTTGGAGAAAGAGGACGTGATTTAGGCGCATTTGGTAGCTGTGGGATTTTTGTTAAGTGAAGGTTTGAAGTATTTGGGTTTTTCCTCTCTTTATTAATTAAAGGATAAAAATTATGGCAGTTGGTACATATGAAAAGATAAACGAATACAGTTCGGTGAGGATATCTTTGGCATCAACAGAGGATGTTAAGTCCAAGTCATATGGTGAGGTAAAAAAACCGGAAACTATAAATTATCGTACGTATCGAGCGGAGAAGGATGGCTTGTTTTGTGAAAGGATTTTCGGCCCAGAGCGAAATTGGGAATGCTTTTGCGGAAAATATAAAGGAATAAAGCACAAGGGTATTGTGTGTGATAGGTGTGGGGTTAAGGTAACTCATTCTCGTGTAAGAAGGAAAAGGATGGGTCATATTGGATTAGCAGCACCAATTGTGCATATTTGGTTTTTTAAGGCCATGCCTTCGAGGATTGGAACGCTTCTGGGCATGAAAACTAATGTCTTGGAGAGGATCATTTATTTCCAGGGTTATATGGTTATAGATCCGGGAAGCACACCACTTAAAGAATATCAATTATTGTCTGTGGACGAGTATGCAGAGGCACAGGAATTATACGGAGAGAGTGGTTTTATTGCGGACATGGGTGCCGAGGCTATTCGAACAGTGCTAAAGAATCTGGATTTGGAAAAAACGTCGCAAGATCTCAGGGTGGCGCTTACAGAAACAAAATCAAAACAAAGAACAAAAGATATAATTAAGAGACTGGCAATTGTTGAAGCGTTTAGGGATTCTGGAAACGAACCAGAGTGGATGGTTATGGACGCTGTGCCGGTAATTCCTCCTGATCTAAGGCCATTAGTGTTGTTGGAAAGTGGTGATTTTGCCAGTTCAGATCTTAATGATCTTTACAGGCGTATAATTAATCGAAACAATCGTCTTAAAAAACTTATAGATCTTAATGCGCCAGAGGTCATAATACGTAATGAGAAAAGAATGTTGCAGCAGGCAGTGGACGCCTTGTTTGATAATGGGAGGGGAAAACGTCCTATTCTGGGAAGTAATAGCCGTCCTTTAAAATCTCTGACAGATATGATCAAGGGTAAGCAGGGGAGATTCAGGGAAAATTTGCTTGGTAAGAGAGTTGATTATTCTGCGCGTTCTGTAATTGTTGTGGGTCCGGAGCAAAAACTAAGTCAATGTGGTATTCCCAAAAAGATTGCGTTGGAACTGTTTCAGCCATTTATAATTAGGCGTTTAAGAGAAATTGGGTTAGCAGATACAATAAAAAGTGCAAAAAAAATGTTGGTAAGGCAAGACGAGGAAGTCTGGGATATTCTTGATGATGTAGTAAGGAAGCATCTAGTTTTACTTAATAGAGCTCCTACATTACATCGCATGGGAATTCAGGCCTTCGAGCCAATTCTCGTAGAAGGGAATGCGATCAAGCTTCATCCATTGGTGTGTCGCGGTTTCAATGCTGACTTTGATGGGGACCAAATGGCAGTACATTTACCTCTATCTATTGAGGCACAAATCGAAGCAAGAACACTGATGTTATCGACTAACAATATTTTCTCTCCTGCATCTGGAGAACCAGTGATTACTCCTTCGCAGGATATTGTTCTGGGCATATATTATTTGACTACAATGGTCGCTGCGAAAGAAGACGAAGATAAGCTAAAAAGCTTCAGTAGTTATGATGAAGTATTAATGGCTTATGAACTAAAGAAAGTAAAAGTTCATACTCAAATCAAGCTCAGGTTAGACGCTGGCAAGATCATTAAAACTGATGATGGAGAGCAGGTTGCGCAGGGGCTATGTGTTGCGACTGTAGGACGTGTTGTCTTTAACGAGACCTTGCCTCCTGAACTACCATTTTATAACTATCCTCTTGATCATCAGTCAATAAAAAGCGTTGTCCAGGATTGCTATAAAATACTTGGAAAGGGAGCGACTATTGATCTGTTGGACAAAATAAAAGAGATAGGTTTTAAGGAGTGTACGAAAGCAGGTCTCTCTCTCTCTCTAATGGATTTAAAAATGCCTAAGAAGAAGGCACAAATATTGGAGAAGACTCAGAAGGAAGTAGAAAAAACACAAAAACTGTACCATAGGGGCATCATTACCGAGGGTGAAAGATATAATCAAGTTATTGATACCTGGACATATGCCGGTGAAATGGTGGCAGAAGAGATGTTGGACGAGCTCAAAAATGATATAAGAGACGGGAAGGTATACGTTAATCCAATATATTTGATGTCTGCGTCAGGTGCCAGGGGAAGTACTCAGCAGTTGAGGCAGCTTGCCGGTATGAGAGGTTTAATGGCAAAACCATCAGGTAAGATAATAGAGACACCAATTAAAGCTAACTTTCGTGAAGGGTTAAGCGTATTAGAGTATTTCAGTTCTACACATGGTGCAAGAAAAGGGTTGGCTGATACTGCCTTAAAAACAGCAGATTCCGGGTATTTAACCAGAAAACTTGCAGATGTCGCACAGAACGTCATTATAACTTCTCCTGACTGCGGAACAGTTAATGGGATTAGTAAGAGTGCGGTATATAGAGGCGATCGTGTAGAGGTTCCTCTTCACAGAATTATAACTGGCAGAGTGTCTCTGAACAACATTGTTGATTTGATTAAAGACGAAGAGATTGTCAGGGAAAATGAACTTATTACGGAAGAAAAGGCAAAGAAGATTGAAGCATTAGGATATGAAAAAATTCGCGTACGTTCTCCATTGACATGTGAAGTGGCTCAAGGTATGTGTGTCAAGTGTTTTGGTATGGATCTTTCTAAGGGCAGGATGATAGAAGAAGGTACTGCGGCAGGAATAATTGCAGCGGAGTCAATTGGAGAACCTGGTACTCAGTTGACAATGAAAACATTTCATATTGGCGGAACTGCAACGCGATCAATTGAGGAGTCAGAAATAAGGGTGAGGAGAGCGGGTAGGGTTAACTATAGTGAAAACCTGAATGTGGTAGAAAACCCAGATGGAGAAAATATTACTCTTAGTGGTAATGGAGAGATATTTATTGTAAATGATAAAGGGCGCCAGATTGAAAACCATGCTGTGCCGCTTGGTGCAGTAGTTTTGGTAAAAGATAATGAAAAAATTGCGGTGAATAGGACAATTGTCAAATGGGATCCTCATATGACACCAATTCTTGCAGAGATAGCTGGTAAGGTCCGTTTTGAAGATATAATAGAAAATAAAACCATGCGGAAGGAATATGATTCTGTAACGCGAATTAAGAGAAAAGTGATTGTAGAGCATAAGGGAGATCTTCATCCTCAAATAATTCTTGAAGATAGTGCTGGAAAAATACAGGGACTCTATCCAATACCGGAAAAGGCACATATAGAAGTAGAAGAGAATGCAAAGGTTATTGCTGGTACGCTTCTTGCCAAAACGCCAAGAGAGATTGCGCGAACAGAGGATATAACTGGTGGATTGCCCAGAGTGTCAGAGATTTTTGAGGCAAGAAGGCCGAAGGATCCCGCGGTAATGAGTGAAATAGATGGAATAATTGAGCTCGGTGAAAAGAAGAGAGGTAAAAGGACGATAATCGTTAAAGGTGATTCTGGAATGGAAGTAGAGCACCTTGTTCCTCGTGGTAAGCATTTGAGGGTGCACAGGGGTGACCGTGTGAAAGCAGGGGATGCGCTGGTAGAAGGTCCTCTTGTTCTTCAAGATATTTTGAGGATTTGTGGAGAAGAGGAGTTGCAGCAGTACACATTAAAAGAGGTTCAAAATGTTTATCGTTCACAGAATGTTCCAATTGATGATAAGCATATAGAAATAATTATTGGGCAGATGTTAAGGAAAGTGGAAGTAAGTGAGCCTAACGATACTGATTTATTGCCAGGTACGGTTCTGGATAAATTCAGATTTAAGGCAATAAATGTGGAGGCTATGCAAAAAGGTGGTAAGCCTGCTGCTGCAGAACCATTATTGCTGGGAATTACGAAGGCTTCCGTCCAATCAGAAAGTTTTATCTCTGCAGCGTCGTTCCAGGAGACAACTAAGGTGCTGACCAAGGCTGCCTTAGAAGGAAGTAGGGACAGGCTTGTTGGTTTAAAGGAAAACGTAATTCTTGGTCATTTGGTACCAACTGGCACAGGATATAAGCCATTCCATAAAATGCTTGCAAAGAAAGAGGAGATAGAAGTAGCTAGCGATAAAATTGAAGAGAAGGACGAATTGTTGTCAACAGTGTCCAATTGAGATAGAGGAATAAAAAATGCCAACCATAAATCAGTTAGTAAGAAAAGGTAGAAAAAAGATAAAAAGTAAAAGTAAAAGTATTGATTTGGACAGATGTCCTCAAAAGAAAGGCGTTTGTCTTCAGGTAATGACACGAACACCAAAAAAACCTAACTCGGCGTTGAGGAAGGTGGCGAGGGTGAGATTGACTAACGGGAAAGAAGTTACCGCTTACATACCGGGAGAAGGGCACAACTTGCAGGAGCATTCAATTGTTTTGTTAAGAGGCGGTAGAGTCCGTGATCTTCCGGGTGTTAAATATCATATAATAAGGGGTAGATTGGACACTGCTGGTGTAGAAGGTAGAAAGCGTGGTCGGTCTAAATACGGGGCAAAAAGTCCAAAATAAATTGTAAATTTATTTATTAAATAATGGCGTAGGAGATAATACATGGCACTGCAATATAGAAGTACAGAAGTTTATATTCAACCTGATGTGCGTTTTAAGAGTATGTTGGTCACTAAGTTTATAAATAATCTAATGCATGAAGGTAAGAAAAGTGTCGCAGAAAAAGTGTTTTATAAAGCTATGGATTTAATAGGAACTAGATTTGAAGATAAAGAGCCGCTAGAGATATTTGAGGGTGCTATTAGTAATGTAAAGCCGTTGGTTGAAGTAAAGTCGAAGAGGGTTGGCGGTGCAACTTATCAGGTGCCGCGTGAGGTGTCGAGAAAAAGACAGTTATCGTTGGCGATAAGATGGATCCTCGCTGCGGTTCGAAGCAAGAAAGGCAAAGCTGCATATTTAAGACTCGCAGATGAGCTATCTGATGCATATAAAAAGCAAGGTGTTTCAATTACAAAAAAGGAAAATACACACAAAATGGCCGAAGCAAACAAAGCTTTTGCTCATTTCGCGTGGTGATATTTAATATTGGTATATTATGAAAAAAGGAAAACTGGAAAATCTTAGAAATATAGGAATTGCAGCTCACATAGATGCGGGGAAAACCACAACTACGGAGCGCATACTCTTTTATACTGGAAAGAATTTTAAGCTGGGCGAGGTTCACGAAGGCACAGCGACAATGGACTGGATGGAGGAGGAGCAGAAGCGTGGTATTACTATTACGTCTGCCGCGACTACATGCTTTTGGAATGATTATCAGATAAACGTTATAGACACTCCAGGGCACGTAGACTTTACTATTGAAGTTGAAAGATCTCTAAGGGTCTTAGATGGCGCAATATGTGTTTTTTGTGGTGTTGGTGGTGTTGAAGCGCAAACCGAGACAGTATGGAGACAGGCGAATAAATATAAAGTTCCCCGAATCTGTTTCGTTAATAAAATGGATAGAATGGGCGCTGATTTTATAAAAGTATTCAATGATATTAAAGATAAGTTAAATAAGAATATCGTTCCAGTGCACCTCCCTGTTGGTAAAGAAAAAAACTTTGAAGGTATGGTTGATTTAATAAAAATGAAGGCTATAATATTTACCCATGATGATGACAAGTCTGGATCGGAGTATGAAGAACGTGAAATTCCAGAGAATTTAATGGAGGAAGCGGCGCTATATAGAGAGATGATGTTGGAAGGCATTGCTGACAAAGTTGATTGGTTTATGGATAAATATTTAAGTGAGAGTGCCTTTAGTGAAGAAGAAATAGTGAGTGCATTGCGTGAAGGAACCATCAAGTCTGGTTTGATGCCGGTATTGTGCGGTTCGGCTTTTAAAAATAGGGGTGTACAGCAGTTGCTTGATGCGGTATGTGACTATTTGCCGTCGCCTCTGGATATTCCTCCGGTAAAAGGTATAAATGTAAAAGATGACACTGAAACTGAAAGAAAACCTACAGCAGATGATCATTTGAGCGCTCTGGCCTTCAAAATAGCTTCTGATAAACATGGTGATCTTACTTACCTGCGGATTTATTCAGGAACGCTTACATCGGGACAAAGGCTTTACAACCCAAGGGCAAGGAAGAAAGAACTAGCGAGTCGTATTTATAGTATGCATGCGGACAAACGTGAGCAGCTAGAAAGCGCAATAGCAGGTGATATTGTGGCGGTAGTGGGCTTTAAAGATACAGGTACTGGCGATACAATATGTGTCGAGGAGCATCCTGTAGTTCTTGAGAAGATAGAATTTCCTGAAACAGTTATTTCTATGGCCATAGAGCCGAAGACAGAAGTTGAAAAAGAGAAATTGGCTATTGTGTTGGCCAAGCTGGCTAAAGAAGATCCAACGTTTAAGATTCATACAGATAGCGAAACGAGTCAATTAATTATCTCTGGGATGGGAGAGTTGCATCTTGAGGTCTTGAAGAACAGGATGCTGAGTGAATATAAAGTAAACGCAAATGTCGGGGCCCCTCGGGTTTCATATAGAGAGACGATAGGGCGAGAGGCAGAGATAGATGAAAAGTTTGTAAAGCAGACTGGTGGTCGTGGTCAATATGCACGTATAGAAATTAAGCTTGAGCCGCATAAGGGAGAGAAGTCTGTTGAGTTCGTAGACAAGATAAAAGGCGGTGCGATTACTAAGCCATATATAAAATCTATAGAAAAAGGTATCATGGACACGGCAAAGAGTGGTGTGTCTGGCGGTTACCCTCTTGTAAATATGAAAGTGACACTATTGGACGGAGACATGCATACTGTTGATTCGTCAGAGTTTGCCTTTTACAATGTTGCGGGCGTTGCTTTGAGAAAGGCAGTGGAAAAGGCAAAATCTATATTGCTAGAGCCAATAATGAAAATAGAGGTTACGGCTCCAGAGAGTTATCTTGGCGATGTTCTTGGTGATTTTAATGGTAGAAGAGCCATTGTCGACGAGATGGTTAATGACGGAGATCTGAGGATAATTAAGGGAAAGATACCGCTGGCGGAAACATTTGGATATTCGAGTGTCATAAGGTCGATTACTCAGGGCAGAGGAACATATACTATGGAGCCTTGTGAGTATAAGCCTGCACCGGCAAAAGTTCATAGTAACGTAACGTAATTTTAGAAAATTAATAAGTTGTTTTAGGGGGTGAAAGAGGTATGGCCAAGGAAGTGTTTCAGAGGACAAAGCCGCATGTGAATGTTGGAACGATAGGGCATGTGGACCATGGTAAGACTACGTTGACGTCAGTGATAACGAATACATTGGCTACGAGCGGAAACGCC
>Ga0257124_1001797_pt1 | contig 14235 bp, 15 predicted proteins | sample SI106_150metaG_FD_190154 | JGI IMG/M metagenome (GOLD analysis project Ga0257124, IMG submission 190154) | Marine microbial communities from Saanich Inlet, British Columbia, Canada - SI106_150 | ecosystem: Environmental > Aquatic > Marine > Inlet | place: Canada: British Columbia | collected...
GTTCGTTTTTTACTCATGATTTTTTACTCCGAATTGTTGGGTTTAGTTTAACTCGTTCGAAATAAGAAATCTTAAATTGTTGTCTTAATTTGTTGGGGTGTTATACACTGCATAATACTTTTTCAGATAAAGTAGATAGGCACCGTAAAATAGTTGCACTTCTATTGTATGTCGGTATCGCTATAGTAATAGACGGGTAATCGCCTTTTGAAGTAGGAGCTGATGTTTTTACTTCACTTGTCAAAATTTACTCTCTCTTTCTCATATACCAACGGCTTCTTCTTAATTTGAGTATAAATGGAGCCGACATACTCGCCAATTACACCAATAAATATTAGCTGCATAGATGCAAACAAGAACATTCCTATAATCAATGGTGCCAATCCAAGTTGGAAGCTATTCCAAAATAAGATTTTATAAACAAAATAAGTGAATGCGACTAGTAAACTCATTAAGGCCATAATGAAGCCGGTCAATATAGATAACCTTAATGGAACTTTTGAGTAATTGACAAAACCCAACATTGCTATATCAAACAATGTATAAATATTATTTTTTGTTTTTCCTCTATCTCTTTTTGGTTGTGTAAAAAAGACCTTTTTACATTCTACTCCTGTTTCTGCAATAAGTCCGCGGAAGTATGGATATGGCTCTTCCAACCCTCTAATCATATCAATCACTGATTTATCATACAAACCAAAGCCAGTAAAATTAGTTATGTGCTCAATATCTGAATATTTTTCTATGAGCTTGTAATACGCTTTTCTGACTAAAAACATAAGTCTATTCTCTTTGCTTTTATTTTTAATCCCAACAACTATTTTCTCTCCCCCTTCCCACGAATGAATAAAATCACTTATTAGTGATGGCGGATCTTGAAAATCAGCCGCTAATAACACTATACAATCGCCCTTTGCCTGCAGCACTGCATGATAGGGAGATCGTAAATGACCAAAATTCCGTGTGTTTATAATTATTTTTAATCGATTATCTGTATCTGCAATCTCGCGTAAGACTTGAACTGTGCTATCAGTCGAGGCGTTATCAATAAAAATACACTCATAGTTATACCGAGCATGAGAACCCTCTATTGTCTTTCGAATTTCGCCATAAAGCTTGCCAACATTTTCTTCTTCGTTATAGCAAGGTACCACAATGCTTACTAATTTCTTAGTGCAACTATCCTTCATTGCTAAACACCTTATTTTTTATTATTAAATAAAAAAATGTATAAAAATTCATTTATGTAAGTCTCATTCTGTTGTGACGAAAAACCCCTATGATAATAAGAATCAAAGGAAGAATTTGCAACTTAAACCTAACCGCAGCACCAAGATTTCCTGATGATATTATAGAATACGGAATTGTCCAAGAAATAATAAAAACCAATAAAAACATAACGTGTTTAATTCTATAGATATGTGCAAACCTAAAGACAACATACTTAACACTAAGAAATAATAAAGCAGTGTTTTCAATAGATGCAACCAATGAAAAGAGATTTTTTACATCCCAAACCATGGGTCTAAATATAGCCGTAAAAGAATTGGGAACATAAAGCAACATATAATCGAAAATATCTCTAATTATGATTGGATTGATACTACTATTTCCATATTCAGCCATTTCTTTAGATACGTCTGTCATTTCCTGGAAAATATCTGATAATAGACTTAAACCCCTCATTTCCATAATATGTTGAAATGAAAAATATAAAATAGGTAATAATAAAATTAACAAACCCCATGACTTAAAGCTTGAATAAATCATATAGTAGAATATCATGGAAAAAGTCATTATAGCAACCCACCAAAATCTCAGATAAAACATGGCGACCATCGACAATATAATCAGCAACAAGTATCTAGTTAAAAATTTATCTATCAGTCTAATAAATGCATAGATAAAAATAGCAGAAAACAGTAAATTTAGAGAGTCCTTTCCTATTCCAGAAGACCAAAAAATAACAGAAGGGAATAGTATCAGTACATAAATAAAGTTGTCATTATATTGAGTGTTAATTTTATTTTTAAATAAGACATAGATATATATTTTGTAAAAAATCAATAGTCCAAAAAAGGATAGTAGAGAGAAAAACAGTTTAATCGTATAATAACTATCGCCAAAAATAAAGGTAAGATAATGAATGAATGTTATCAGTCTTGACGTGCTAGAACCCTCTCCCCAATATTTAAATATAAGGTCAAGGTCAAAATTAACAGCCCAGTGGAAATATGTAAATGAATCAAGTCCATAATAAAATTCATACGGTATAAGTAAAAATAAAGTAACGAATGCTTTAATAAACCATAAAAACAAATACGTTCTATTTTTTAAAAAAAATAATGAAAATACTATTGACGCAACAACACCTTTAGAAAAATCTAAATATGGGTTAATATTTATATCATTGTGAATTAATTCTGAGTATATGTTAGAGGATAGCATTTGAAAACTTGACACAAACCAAACCAATGCCAAACAACAAGCCGAAAATAAAAGTAACCACGTTATATTGCTAACGCTTTTAATATAATTCATAAAAAGTTATTATTTCTTAAAATCAACAAAAATCTTTTAAGATTATTACCCCTATCACTAACTACTGATTGATCAAAATTCCAATTAAAGCTAAGATTGTTTCATTTTAACCCGCACCATGAGCCGCACTATACACTGACAAAGTTGTAGTGGCCGATTTACTTTTGATTATCACTTAAGTAGTGACCGAAATTATTACTAAATTTTATTAACTTTTTTTTTAGAATGTTATATCATGGATACATACCAACAAATATACTCTTTCTAGAAGTGATAACAATCTCCTCTGTAAATATTTTTTTTCCATACAATAATTTAACTAAAAAATCTGGGATCAATTTTCTAATAAGAGGTATAAAGATTATATTCGGAGTATGGAAAAAATTATTTTCTAATATATCTGTTAATTCTTTATAGGTTGTCAATCCATGGTGCTCATTATCAGGGTTATTATTAGTGTGTGCTATATAAACGAACTTAAACCGAAATCTGAATATATTAACAAATCTTTTAATATTTATTATTAATTTCAAATACTGTAGATTTGGCGTCTTAATTACAAGATGTCCGCCGGGCTTTAAAACTCTATATATTTCTGATATTACCTTTTGCTTTGTTTCTAAACAAATATGCTCAAAGAAATCAGTTGAATAAACAATATCAAAATAATTACTCTCAAAAGAAAGCTTTTGAGCGTCGCCAACGAATGCCCTGCCACTAGCCTGATGTTTTTTTAACCTATTATTCGCAGCATTTACTTGTGTACGACCAAGATCTTGCCCAAATACATGTGCGCCCATTTTTGCAACTGTGAGCATATATTCTCCAGAGCCACATCCTACATCAAGAACTTTTTTTCCGTCAACATCTCCTAGTGCGAATAATGTCAAATCTCTGCACCTTAGCTCATGAAAATTTCTAGTTCGAAATTTGCCGTCCCAATTATCGTGTTGTGAAGCAAAAAATCCTTTTAACCACGTATCTTCATCTGTTAATTCATTCTTTATAGATTCATGGGATTTCCATCCTTTATTCATATTCATATTCATATTCATATTCATATTTCGATTATTTTTTAAATTTTAGTAAAATTGGAGGGACAAATTGCTTGACAAAAGATTTAACACTAAAAAACTTTTCACTTGGTCTTTCTTTATATATCGTACAGTGGGGGGCACTAAAGATTCCGAAATAGATAAGGATCAGAAATGAGATTTTCAATACCAGTTAGTGACTCTAAAAACCTTAAAAATGTTCCGGAATTCAAAACATTTATTAAGTGAAATGTTTTGAGTCCTAATTGATTTTCATTTTTAGATGCAAGCTTAACACCAGTTTCATCATTAAATCTCCTCCAATCAATTGCATCCTCATCAGGAAACTCATCCAAAATCTCCTTAATCTTTTCTCTGTCAAAAAGATCATCTAAAACAATATGCGGATAAGGCAAGTTATTTCTATACGTACTCGCCTTCCTTTTTGCAAATGATACCAAGTCATCCTTATCAATTCTCAAATCAAAACCCATCAAACACTTTCCTCTTTATCTTTAATTGGTATCAAAATATACCTTATTTGCGAAGCATGAAACAAAGAGCACAGTCTTCTCTCATAAAAATTTTGACACCCATGATTAAGGTTAACAAGTTTAGAAAATAAAGGCATAAATAAGTGCTCAAAGATAGTATCTTTATAAAACTCTATCTTTACCAATTCAACTCTAAACTTGAAGTCAACATAAAAGGAGGGAACCTTTCTTGTTGGCTGATCCTTATCAAGGGAAAAATAATACATTGTATATAGACCAAAAAACCTTACATGGGTTGGGTCGGAAAAACTATACACATTCGAGAAATGTGGAACCACTATCTCTATCACTCCGTCACTTTTTACTACACGATGCAATTCACCCATAAAAGGAATAAAATTTTCAACATGCTCAAGAACATGATGAGAGAAAACTTTACGCACGCAATTATCAGGTAATAATGTTAATGATTCATTTAAATCAGCTAAAATATCAACACCTTCTAAAGGCAGGTGATCTAAAGAGTAATAGTCTGATTTATGATACACTCCAGACCCTAAATTAAGATTTATTAATACTTTTTTTTCTATATCTAATTTAACAGATGGATTAACAATCTTCATTTCACCCCTTGTTCTTATTTTGAGAATAATATTCAAGTCTTTCCATGCACTTTATAAATCTTGTACGCATATCTGGTTGATGTACACTTTCTTTATTCCCACTATCATCAATATACCCCTTAATTCTATCAAAAATAAGTCCTATATCTTTTTCATTAATTACAATATCTAATTCAAAATCTCTTATAAACGCTCTTTCATTAGAGTCAATACCAACTGTCAAATTATTAAAAAATTTTGCCTCATAAAGTAACGTTGACTCGAACCCAATATATATATACCTCCCCCCACTCAACAGATCTTTTTTAGGAGTTGTATCAATATTATGAAACATACTCCTACAAAAATTTATATCTTCTGTATGGTGAGGTCTATAGAAAACCTTATACTCAGATCCTTCGAATATGTCCATAATCTTAGAATACAGATATATAGAATACAGATAATTTGTATCATTCCTCCCAATTCTACCAACTCCAACAAGATAAACATTTTTAAAAAATAAATCCACTTTATGATTAATATCATAGGTCAACCCTATGACACATGAGTTCTCATCATTACACCCTATTAGTTTTTTTTGACTATTTTTAATAACGAAATTATAATTTGAGTTACTGCCTGGATATTTTATTTTCTTATTAGGTACAAATAATCCATGCTGTATTGTAACAATATTAATATCCTTACTCTCCTTAAACAAATATGAAAATACCAAGCCCACCTTTATATTATCTTCCCACAAAAATATAGATTCGCAACAAATATTTTTTTTAACCAGGTTGCTTAGTATTGTTAATACGTCAATATACGACTTACATCTATCATGATAAAAATAAATGTCGAATCCTCTCGTTAAGTACCCTATCCATATAAATTTTATTCTATTTCTTAAACAAAAAAATAGATCACTAACGCCACCAAGAATTACAACATCTTTTCTGTCTAAAGATAAAATAATATCATCATACCTTGCATTAACAAATATATATTTCTTGTTTATATTCCTCTTAAATGTATGTTGAAAAATAATATGCAGCTTTAAAAAAGACTCAAAAATCAATATACCTACCTTGGATTTATTTGGTTTTTCCGGTTGCTCAACACTTGCAGTATAACTGCATAGTGCATCAAGGTATGTTTTGTAGGCTATGATCGGATCTTTTAGGTTTTTTAAGTTAACCATTATAGTTATACATTCTTGATAATTAAATTCGAAATTATAGGCGCATAGGTTTTGATACTTTTAGTTCTTACAACGTAATCTCTGCCAATATTACCAAGCCTCTTTCTATCACTGTCATTCAATATCAAATACTCAATTGCATCATACCATTCGTCACTACCTACTGGACCCATTCCAATTTCAGCCTCTTCTAAAATTTTTCGATTCTCACCTATTAAATCAACAACCACTGGTATACCACAAGATGCATACAAAAGCATCTTATACGAGCTCTTGCCTTTGCTCCATTCATCATTTGCAATGGGCATAATTCCTATGTCAAATGTTTGTATACTGGACACATCATTTTTTGCACTCCATTTGACAAACTTAATAAATTTTGAAAGTTTTTCTAATTCATAAGGGGGTCTGTCTGACACAAAGATTAATTCAACATTTTTATATTTTTTTAACAATTTCACCAACATATCTTCTATTGAGTAAAAATATTTATATGAACTAGAAGTTCCAGACCATCCAATCGTAACTATTTCTTGTGAATCTTTAGAGGGCTCTTTAATAACAGGTCTAAACAAGTCAGTATCAACAGTTGTTGGAATTACATGTATTGAATCACTGTATTGTGATAAATAGTTAGCAAGATAATCATTTGCGGCAAAAATTATGTTAGACCTCCTGGATATATATTCAACTTGTTTTTTTGCGAAAAAAGAGGTTAAAAATACCGCATCATCGATATCATAAATTAACGGCTTCTTAATCACCAACTCAACAAGAGGGGGGGACCCAATAATCAGCTGCCTACTTAGCCAAATTGCATCAAATGAATTTGATTTTACGACTCTGTTAAATGTATTAAAAAGATTTAAAAACTCTTGGTTAACCGCCCTACCTAATAATAATGAGGAGCTTCTTATTCTTTTTCCCGCCTTTGGAGTGATTAATTGAGATGAGTATTTTCTCTTAAAATCTTTTACACTTATGTCATACCTTTTTAATGGATTGATAAACTGCCTAACTCTGTATCTAGATGATGGAGTAAACGTATGGTCAGTTAATGCCGCGATATTTATCATACTTGTTCTTTTGTCAATAATTTCTTAAGATAGAGCAATACATATGTCATATATATTAATATTATCGGATAAATAGGCTGTGTGTATCTTGTCTCAATATTGTAAAACGGGATATATATTAGTGCACTATAAATAATGGGAATTACCAAAAGTATCAACTTACTTCTATCCTTTATTGCCAAGAAAATTCCAACCACTGAAAAAAATAAAACAACAACATTCAAAATATAAAGAAAATATTTAATAAAATACCACTCTAAACTATATCTTTCGGCACTGGTCACAAATAGATCACTACGTGTCCCAATCCATAAAAGGTGGTATCTAGACACCCATGTCGAAACAGTCTTTATTGGATTATTTAAGATATAGTGAACCGAAGCATCTTTGAAAAAATTTTCATTATTGGCTCTATTTGCCCAAATTTCAAGGAACTCACCTTCTGAAATTGTGACATGGAGAGTGTCTAACGCTTTTTTTGGAATATTGTTTTTACCAATAACATCATTATGGTCTTCAATCCAAGATCCGGACCATATATTAGACCACATGATGCCCTTACTAACAAACGCCCCGCTATTTTCATCAAGGTTGATATTTCGCACTATCCACGGAGATACAACTAGCAGAAATCCCAATACATAAGGAAATAGAGCCTTACTTGTAACACCATTGAGTAGGCCTACTATAATAAACAATAATGGCAATAATATGTACACATCTCTCACTAAAATCGTAGCTCCAATTAAAATTCCTGACAAAAAATACCTTGTTTTATTTTTTGGAAAAATGAAAAATATCGAACTCATGACAAGTAGCGGTGTAACAATATTCTCAGAAAGAATTCTGCCATTGTATAAAGCATCGGATGGGGATGCCGCAATTAATAAGACAGATAAAAAGGCAATTTTTTTATCCTCATTTCTTAAAACTATGTAGCACACAATGGCAAATATAAAATACACTACCGACTGATATATGTATACAGATAGAGGGCTATCTACAACTAAAGTCATAATGCCCACAAAAGCAGAGTACAAAGGCGGCCTGAATACTGTCGGATCAATTGAATTTGACAAAGAGGAATACTCCCCATGGGAAAAATTGTTAACTATATTATTGCCAACTTCAGCATAATATCCACTATCTCCACCAAATAAATCACTAAAATCAAATAAAAGAAAAACTACAATTCTAACAAAAATAAATAATGTTAATATTATTACAATATCTTTGAAAATTTCTTTTTTATTGCCTCTTGAATGCATTGGAGTATTACTTGTTAAATACATATTTACTGTTTAAGGTATAGCTCATTATTGCAACAATTAGCATCACAATCAAAGCTGAAATTTCTGGCTTAATATAAAGCAATTCAGTTACTAATGGCATCATTACAATTGTCGCAATAAAAGTAAAAGTATAGGCATGCACAAATTTCAAAAACTCACGCAACATTTGACGACCAACCATTATTGATTTAAAGGTTACGTACTTATGTGCAAAAAACGCTTGCACGACAGATAAAATTTGAGATAGGGCAATGGAAACCATATAACCTTTATACTGTTCATCGAATACATTTTCTAGCCATGAATACATAACATAGAAAATAGAATATCCAATTAAAGTATTCCAAACCCCGACAATAATAAATCTAAGTTTTTGCATGGAAATGTCCTGAATAAATAATTAGATAGAGTCTGTATTAAAATTTAGAGATTGGAATAACGCATCCCACTCTCTAATCAACAGGCTTGAATCTGAATACTTTTCAGCGTAACCCTTTCCAAGTTTTGCTACTTGCTCTCTATATTTACTACTAGCAATTAGACTTTGTATTTTCTCAAACCAGTCATCGCTATTTTTGCATATTAAATTTAAGCCAACTTTTTTCATTATTAAGGAATATACCGGTGTATCCGAGGCTACAACAGGAATCCCCATTCTCCATAATAACAACAATTTATTTTCAGGCTTGCCATTTGTTAAGGCGTATTTTGTATCGACAGGTATTATTGCCACATCACAACTACAAATAATTTTGGCAACTGTATCCTTGTTCCACTCATGAAATACTGTCTTGTGGAATATCTTATTAATTCTTAGGCTAGTATTGATATCGAAAAAACTTCCTATAGGTGATGGAATTAATGGGTCTGTGATAATGTGCAATTCAATATTATATTTTTTACTAAGTCTATTTAGACTTTTGGCTACAGCTTTTAGTTGGTACAAATTACATGGCAGCCCCTCCCATACAATTTTAAATGTATCTGTAATTTCGTACCTACCCTTTACACGCTTAACAACACTATCTTGAATATCGAGAATAACATGTGTATTGTTGCAGTATGGCAATATTTTATCTTTTTGAAACTTGGTGGAACAAATAACAGCGTCAGAACTAGAGCACATTTTTTTTAAAGTATTCCAATAGTTCCATTCTAGCTTTACATGTTTTCTTGTAATAAACTTATGAATACCTCTCAATAATCCCCTAATATTTGTATAAGGAATCGAAAGGTATGAGTCAACAAAATCATACACAATCACGCCATGCGAATAATCTCTCCAATATGTTATATCTGCCCCTTGGGATACTACCACCAAGTCATAAATTTTATTTCTATCAGCTATCTCAAAACCAAACCCTTTAAAATTTGCATACCCTACAAACCTCCTGTAATCTCCTGGGGCGCTAATAAGGTCTGCATTTAATGGAACATATCCAATCTTCAATGCAGACAACAAGGGTTGATTATGTATTGCATTTGAATCAATACCCATCATTCTAAAATAGACTTCATCTTTGAGTTGTCCCCCCAAAAACACAATGATTCATATTCTGGATACTTGTAAAATCCCAAATTTAATTCAATATCTGAATGGTATTCACTCACCCAAGATTCAACAATACTTCTAACCGAAATAGGATTCCCATCACATATATTAACAACGCCATAACTTCTATTTAGTACAGTTATATTGGCAATTGATTTTGACAAATCATTGATTGAAATATAATCCCTAATTTGCTCACCTTTAGACATATTAAACCCAACATCGCCTCTCTTAATAGATTCAATTAGCTGTGAGTATATCCCTTTGCACTTTTCATTTCCGTAAATATAGAATAATCGTAGCCACGTCATATTAAAACCAATTTCACTGCGCAACAATTCTAACTGCTTTCTTAAGGAGTCTTTTGCATATCCATATGGATTTGTTGGCATTGTTTGCATAGATTCAGACAAAGCCCCATATTGCAATCCATACTCAAAACATGTTCCTGTCACCACTACCGATTTAAGTCCAGACTCAACCAACTGTTTAATAAAATTATAATGCTCTACAAGTGTTTTCTCTACGTGTAGTAATGACATATAATTATCAAGATTCTCCCAGGCTAAATCTAACAAGACATCCGGCCTTCCAAGAGACTCAAACACATGCCCATCTTCCTTACCTATCTCAATATTTACAACAGTGTGCTTATTGCTAATCAGATGAAAATTATCAATATTTCTCACAATACTAACAACTTCATGTCCATCTTGTATTAAATCATTGACAACATGAGAACCAATACATCCAGTTGAACCGGTTACAGCAATTCTCATGAAATCTCAATACTAGGGATTATTGTTACAAATTTACCACCCCACTCTCTGACATATGATAATTGATCAATCACTTCATCTTTAATATTCCACGGAAGAATTAAGACATAGTCAGGCTTATAATTAATCAGGTCAGCCTCGCTAACTATAGGTATATGACTGCTTGGTAACAATTTACCTTGTTTGGAAGTATTCTTATCTGCTACACAAGAAATTAGCTCTGATGTAACGCCAGAAAAATTAATTAATGTACTTCCTTTTGCAGCTGCCCCATATGCGGCAACTTTATATCCCTGGTCATGCAATTTATTCAACAATAGAATGAAATTTTCTTTTATCTCATCTGCATTTTTTTGTAAACTCTTGTAATAATTTGTGGTTTTAACACCTGCCTTTATTTCTTTTTTAAGTATTTTATCAACACTAGGATCTATTAAAAATTTACCAGAGCTATTTTTCTGGGCATAAACTCTAACACTGCCACCATGTGTTGGCAACTCATCAATATTAAAAATCTCAAGGTTAAAATTCTTAAGAATAGCCTGCACTACTACTACTGATAGATAGGAATAATGCTCATGATAAATTGTATCAAATTGATTTTTCTCTATCAAGTTTAGCAAATGAGGAAATTCGAAAGTAATAACGCCACTTGGCTTTAATAAAATTGAAAAAGACTCTACAAACCCATTAATATCGGGAACATGTGCCAAAACATTATTTGCAATCATTAAATCGGCCTGTCTATTTTTGTTAAATAAATCATAAGCAAGCTTTGGGGTGAAGAAATCCACAATCATCTCTATGCCTTTTTTTCTTGCAAAAGATGCTGTACCATAAGTTGGATCAATACCATAGCAAGGTATTTTTTTCTGCCTCATATACTGCAATAAATAGCCATCATTTGCTGCAATTTCTACCACACAGCTTTCATTACTTAATTGGAGCTTTTCTGAAATCATTTCAACATACTGTTTAGCATGATTAAGCCAAGTAGATGAGAATGAGCTAAAATATGCATAATCGTGAGAAAACATTTGCTCGGCCCCAACAAAATCTTCTGTTTGAACTAGCCAACATTTACTACAAACTAATACTTTCAAAGGGTATACCTTCTCGTCTTTAATTAATTGTTTGTTCTCTAAATACGAGTTCGATGGGGCTGTAACGCCTAAATCTATCAATGGCACTTCTAATTCTGAATTACAATGTCTGCATTTCATTTAACTGGCACTCCACAAAATTTATCATTAATCATTACTGTACTTCTATCCTTCTCTGATATTTCTTGACATTCTAGTGGCCACTCAATAGAAATTTTTGAATCAAATGGATTAATACTGCCTTCACAATTTTTTGTGTAATAATTGGTATGCAGATAAAAAATTTCACAATTATTACATAATGTCTGATATCCGTGAGCAAAACCTTTAGGAATAAATAAGCTTGTATGTTTTTTTGCGTCAAGCACCACACCAAACCATTCTAAAAATGTTGGCGAGTCTTGGCGTATATCAATTGCAACATCAAATATTTTTCCTTTTGTGCAAGTTACCAATTTATCCTCTTCAAAACCAGAGTGTTGATAATGCATACCACGTATAGTTCCGATATCATTGTTCTTGGAAAAATTGGACTGAACAATTGGGTCTTTAAATCCAATCTTGTTACTTATATTTGCATCAAAAATACGGAAAAACTCACCTCTACCATCTTTTATCAAATCCCTTGTAACTATATATAGGCCTTCTATACATGTGGCATTGAATATCATTTGTTTAATTTGTAAAAATACCTAATTATAAACTCTTATTTTGTTAAAACTAGCTATCAATCATTCGAGAATACAACTTATTGTATTCATTTACACCCTTATCCAAGGAATAGTATTTTTTAGATATGTTCACACATCTTGTAGACACTTCAGGGTCATTAACTAGTGTTAATAATTCTTCAATACCTCTAATATGACTGTCATCAGAAAAATCTTTTAAAATCACGCCGACATTCCCACTTGAAATTACATATTCAGTATCGCCTACACCATAGTTAGTAATGCATGGCTTTCCGCACCCTAAATACTCAGCCAACCTTGTTGGTGAGCTAGACCTCTTGGAAAATGAAGGTTTGATATAAAATATTCCAGCATCAAAGGCATTTATTTCTTTGGTCATATCTTGATAATCTGCAGACCTAACCTCAATATCAAGGTCTTTCATATTTTCCTTGTGTATGCACGACTTAATATAATCGTGCTGATTTTTGTTAATAATTATCAACTTTGAGTTCTTTTTCACCTTAATCAGCTTCTTAAAACTTTTTAATACTTCATCAAACATATAGAAAGTTCCTACCGATCCCACATACCCTAGCACAAATACATCTTCTTCTATATTTGATCCCTCTAACAAAAAAGGTCTAAAAATATCTAAGTTAGCACATGTTGGAATAACACTTATTCTGTCGATAGAATCTTTAGTACACTTCAAAGACTTAATGTCTTTTTTTCCAGCATGTGTAAGTGTGACAATTTGTTCAGCATTAAATAAAAGTTTTCTTTCGATATATTTTATAAATTTATATAGAAACGATGTTTTTTTCCACACACCGCCATCAACCTTTTCATCTGCCCAGAAGCCACGCATATCAAATATATAATTTAAATCAGTTTTTTTATTAACCAAATAAGCAATAATCGTTGCCACATAACTTCTTGAGTGTATAAAGTCCACATCATATTTTTTTATTATTCTTAATACAGAAATAAAACCATAAAAAATATCATATGTGGTCGCAATTAAGCTAGGAGACTTGTGGTAGCTTAACCTGACCCATACTACGTCGGATTTTTTAATCTCAAGTTCTAGTGCGTGAATATTTATCAAATCCTCACTCTTCTCATAACTAAGAATAATGACATTATGATCTTTGCCTAATTTTTTTTGATATTGCCATACTTGAGACATTCCCAATGGCTCAAGTAAACCGTCATATGTTATATAAAGTATATTGGACATAAGCAGATACTAAATCCCTTTATAATAATTTAAAAAATCATATTGAACATCTAAACCTGTCGAAAAAAAAGACTCTTCAAATAAAGCCTCTTCACCAGAGCATAAATTTGATACCTTGCCACTGCCACTAATGCAATCAGAAAGTTGATTCACAACATTTAATTGCGAGTGTTGCATATTACTCATTATGACTTTAGGCTCTGGATCAAGTATTTTATAGCCTTTGAAAATCGGACTATTTATCACACCTTGAAGGTGTATTGTCGCAGCCCTATCATCATAGGCTGGCAAACTGTATTTTTGAGAAAATTCATCTCTTTGCTTCTTGTTATTATCAACAGCAGCTATCAAGTCAAAATCTTTATGTTTGCTAAATGCGCGAGAGTGTGTATAGGTAAAACTATCTTGCGCCAAATGCAAATCATACTGCAAGCCAATTTGACCTAAACCAACTATTAATACTTTATTTTTCACTTGTTATTCCCTTTTCAAAGGGCCCATTATTATTGTTTTAAATGCATGCTTTTCTTTTTTAGATTCTAACTTTCAATGCACGCCTTGGTAATAAATATTTTCTTGCCATCACTTGCTTTAAGGTAGGCATTTGGATAAGGATCCTGCAACATCCTTATCTTATTGTA
>Ga0257124_1001809_pt1 | contig 14125 bp, 13 predicted proteins | sample SI106_150metaG_FD_190154 | JGI IMG/M metagenome (GOLD analysis project Ga0257124, IMG submission 190154) | Marine microbial communities from Saanich Inlet, British Columbia, Canada - SI106_150 | ecosystem: Environmental > Aquatic > Marine > Inlet | place: Canada: British Columbia | collected...
GATACTGCCGTAATACGAACATGTCAACATAATCGTTTTTTTTGACATATAAAAATATATATTCTGAGAAATAAAAAATATATATTTTGTGGTGTTAAAATTATATAATTAATACAAAACGATACTGCCGTAATACGAACATGTCAACATAATCGTTTTTTTTGACATATAAAAATATATATTCTGAGAAATAAAAAATATATATTTTGTGGTGTTAAAATTATATAATTAATACAAAACGATACTGTCGTAATACGAAAAAAAATTTTTTCTGTATAATCATTTTTTTTATATGTAAAAATATATATCCTGTAGTGTTAAAATTATATAATTAACATAAAATGATACTGCCATAATGCGAATATGCCAACGTAATCATTTTTTACATATAAAAATGATACTGCCATAATGCGAATATGCCAACGTAATCATTTTTTACATATAAAAATATATATTTTTTGAGATTAAAATTATATAATTACCTGTTGTGATACGAAATTTCTTTTGTGTTTAAAGTGAAACATTCCACATAGTTTGGTTCTCGAGATTTTCATTATTATTTTCGATATCAACGCACATATCATTTAATTCATCGCATAAATCTGTCATGTCATGATCAACTACAGCAACGTCATCGTTAGTACTATTTACAATATCACTGAACTTTTTCATAAATAAATAATTTTGTTTAGTTATATGTGTTTCTTTATTATTTAGTTTATATTTTTGTATATATGATTTATGATCTGGGTGAGATATAAAACATGTAAATTTATATATTAAATGTCAGTAATATGGATCTTTTATCTGTACAACTTTATTATATGTTTTATATGATATATTATTAACTTTATATATATTATTTGTGATATACCCCATACTTTCTATATTACATCTAATTATTTCTCCTTGTAGATTCCATATAGCAGTACTTTTTACATCAAACTGTTCATTATCATCAAATACCAAATATGTATAATCCATTAAACATAAATTATTATCAAAACAAACTATACATTTGTGTAATTGATTAATTTTATGTTTTATTATATCGAGATGTTCTATCAAATTATGTAAATTCATAATATAAATTGTTATATTAAAAATAAAAATTCAATTTTAAAAATATTTTGTTTAACCGGTTATAAAATTTCCTTCCGCAATATAAAATGTAATCCATTCTGCATAATATATTTTATGATATTAGTTAGGCCTAAACTATTGATCCATGTTGTTATATGTTTTCTTATATGTGGATTTGTATTCTGTGTATAATTCTTAATTCTCGTTGAATAAAAATTGTCACATTTATACAATTCAAATATATATCCAAAATTTGATATAAAATCACCAAGTACGTCATTATCATATAAATTTTTCATAATAATGTCTATATTAGTTGTTGTTCTATAACCATGTATTATTTGTTGCGTAACGTCTTTTTTTAATCGTGTTTCTGACATTAAGATGGATATATCGTCAATATCATCATTGGTTGTTAATTGAGAAACATATCCCTGATAGTTTCCACGTGGACCATGCTTATTATATTTACTACTTATATAATTATCTTCTTCCGGATAATCGATTTCCATGTCCATATTATCGTCACTATCATAATTGTGATAGTTATCATTTAACATCCTATTATCATAATATATATTATAATCCATAATTTTTTATATTAAAAAATAAAAATTCAATTTTATGATAAAATATTTTTTAAATAATAATTTTTTATTATTGTAAAATGGGATCTCTATGGAATTTATATGTTAAACTAGATGCACCAAAAACATCTCCAACAATTGTAAAACCACAGAAAATTGTTAAACCTATTATAATATCAAAAAAAAAGACAAATCCAATTATATCAACTATAAATAAAACTGTTAAATTAGGTAAGAGAGGATTTACATCAATACGTTTCAAATCACAAAAAAAATAAATTATATTTGTAATAATCCCTTTATACCTCGTATATTCTTAAATTTATATGCATAAAATAACGCTGAATTTCCAAAGTTATCTAATTTATATATATTTATGCCTGCTTCAACTAATATTTGTATCACATTATAATTATTGTTAAAAATAGAATAATGTAATGCAGTTCTCCCATCTGTGTCCACTGTGTTTATATCGAGATCATCATTCATATTTATCATTTTTTTAACTAATTTTGACGTACAATTTAAACATGCTAATTGAAAAGGAGATGAATCATGAAAATTTGGTATATCTATCACCCTTGTTTTGTTATTAAGTATTTTAACATCATTTATAAATTGAATGATATTTTCTTTAGATATAATATTTTTGTGTTGAAAATGATTTATAAATTGTGTAATACTCATTTTAGTTGTTACCGTTGGTTTAATTTTCGGAATAATCATTGTTTGTTGCGGAACATGAAAATAACCTTTACGCATGTTGAATTTTTTAACAGTTATGTTACGTATATTAATTATTCGACTTGTTTTATTAATCATAACTATTTTTATATATATATAATTTTTAAAAGTATAAAATTATTTATATATTGTATTTTTTATGGCATTTCCAACATGCCGCTTTATACATATCTTGTGTATCCCCAATATCTATCATCACACCATCTTTAGTAGTAGCATTAACACTTTGTTTTATTCTAGCAGTATATGGTGCTTCAACCATATTTCCATCTTCTCGGCAAAATTGACATAAACATCTCGATTTGATAACGAAATATGCATATGGAATTAATTTGGTAACATGTCCAAAAATGTTTTTATTTGCATCTCCATCTAACCCACTGATATATACCATTTTACCTTTATTTAACAAGGTTTTTGTGAATGTTATAATTGAATCATCAAAAAACTGTCCTTCATCAATCATAATGATATCATAATTCCTAACTAGTTTATAATCAAAATTGTAAAAAGTTTCTATAGTTATATTTTTAATTCCATCATCAGTTATATTTTGATTATGTGTTGATATTCCTTTATTATTAATATTTTTATTATTAGTATTGTTGCGTGTATCTAAAGCACTGCTAAAAAATAATACATGTTTTCCAGCGTAAATATATTGTGATGCAATTAATAATGATGTTGTAGTTTTACTCGCACCCATTGGTCCAAATATAATATATAGTTTGGGATTCTTATCAAAAGAAATAAGATTATTGATATTCATCGTTTATTATATATTTAATTTTTAAATTAATTTTAAAATAATGGAGTGTTTTTTGTATTTGTAGTTGTTATCTTTTCCATTATTAACATTCGAATATCATCAGACATATATGAATTTTTAACTAAGTTTACTTTTGATGGGTTAGCTCCGAATTCTAATAATAATTTTACCATAGCATAATTACTCAATATCGCAGCCTTTTTAATACAATAATTATCGTATACTTTGGGATCTGCTCCGAGAGATAAAAACATGTATACTATATCACATCTATTCTTATCAACTGCGGCTATTATCGGTGAATTCTCATTTAGATCTAGTTTATAAGTGAATGAATTTAATAAATACCTTGTGATATTATCACATTCATAATAAATAGACAAATATAATAGCGTATCTTTATTCATAATATGTTTAATTCTTCTATCATTAATAAATAATGCAAAAATTTTTGCATTATTCTTAATTATAGCTTCATATGTTATATAATTTTTACCTTTGTATATCATTTTTATATTGCTAAAATTAATTAAAAATCGTACTATATCGTATTTTCCGGTTCTAATCGCATATATTATCACCCCATAATCATCTTTTTTTATCCATGTGGTATTTAGAACAATATATTTCAATGATAAAATATAATTATACCTTATTATATCAAATATACACATAAAATCCAATTCATCATTTGTGTTGTTGATTTGTTGTAATTGTTGCATGTAAATCTTATCTCTCCTATTAAAAATATACATAATTATATTTGTTTATACATATTATTTTCATTATAAAAAAACTTATTTCAATTTTTATAATGAAAAATTTAACTTCTTTGTCTTTTATGTGTCATTTGTGTTTGAGTATCGTTGTAATTATTATCATTATCGTTATTACTAAAATTATTAGGTACGTTTTTTAATCTATACCCTAACCATGAATCTTCAGATCCTTTTGGATACCCCCATTTTTGTATCAATCCGTTCTTAAATTCCCTTACATCAATTAAATATGTTTTACCATAAGTACTGAGTATCCATGTGGTAAATACCTTATTGAATGATACTAATGATTCACCTGGATTTTTTTGCAAGATTAACTTCTTCTTTTCTGCATCAGATAATTTTTCTGTAAACTTATCGATAAATTGTCCAATTATATCATTTTCCGCATTATATCTACTTGTTGCTTCACGAATCTTCTTAGGCATATTTAATCCATATTTCATATATTTTGGAAATTCTCTGAACATTGCATCTAATAATGCAGGTGCTATATCATCGACATCATAAAATTTATCTTTTAAATAGACATTTTCAGAATTTTGAACGTCGATATTATCACTTGCATCGCTACTAAACCTAGAATCAAAATCTATTACTACTACCCTAGCTGAAAATGCAGGGTCATTTGCTGAAGGTGGTAACGTATTACAAACACTAACTATAATAGAGCTAGGGACTTTATTTTGTCCTTCTTTATAATTTAATCTATAATATATTCTATCATTACCTGTATATTTCTTAACCTTTGCAGTTTTGATCGGTTCTGTTTTGTCATTTTCTGATATAACATTTAATCTAGTACCGTTGAACATCATATCCAATTCCATATTAGTTCCATTAGAACTTGCTTCTTTACATGTTAAAATAGATGTTGGTAAATCCTTGCAATATTCACCTAATACTTTTTGTAATAATTTAACCATTATACTTTTACCATTGGACCCTATTCCCGTAAAATACACAAAAATTTTATCGTTATTACCACTTATCAACAATGAGCTTAAAAACCTCATAAAATATTCTCTAACACTTTTATCGGGTAATAATTGGCGTAAAAATACTGCAAGTTTAAATTTTTGTTCAGGAGAAATCATATCAGGATCATGTCTAATTCCATTTGTATTTGCGTTATAATCGTCGGGTCTAGCTTTTCTAAATGTTAAAGTTCTACAATCATACACACCATTATCACAACCAAATATCTGTGGATTTTCATTTATCACTTCCTCAAAATGATTGTCATATAAATAATATAGTGCAGTATTTATAACTTTAGTATATTTATCTGTACAAAAAGGTATTATTTTATCCCGTATCCTTTTAATCGTTTTATCTATAACATCTTTTTGCATAGATGATTTATCAGCGTCGTTTTTTGATAATTCATATGAACGTAGTACAACTAATAAATAATTTTTTATATCATTATGCAAATATTTAATTAAATTTACTTCTGCTTTTTTATAATCCCATCGATTACCTATGAATTCATGAACAACATATCCATTATTCTTACCTCCTTTAGTAGTCAACATATAATCGCGGACATCAAATGCAAGTAACTTTGCCATAGGAACTGCGCCAGGATATGAGATTATATCATCTATTAGTCGCATCTTTAAATCTGCTATATATATATCATATTTACTTTTAGTCATACGTTTAAGAGATTCGTTAACGTTTTTCAGTGCGTATGTGGCATCTCTTTTATTTAGACTCGAAGTATCCGGATTATTAATTATATCATTAAATCTTGAACGATCATATTCAAGTTCATCTCTACTATAGTTTAATAATGATCTAGAATCAGTTTTTGCCCATGATCTAAAAGTTCTGATTCCTTTTGTATCTGGTTTACATTTTGTCCAATCTGATATACATCTTAAATATGAATTAGGCATATTCTTAACAAAATGAATAAGAATATTTAATCCTTCTTCACTTGACATTGTTAAATTCTTAATACACTCTACCAATTCTAACCATTGTCTACTATTATTATATCTATCCTTATTTAAAAATTCTATTAATATTTTTATATCATTTACATTATTTATTATTTCGTTTTCGTTATATTTAATGAAAACGGCATCTTTATTCTTTTTATGTGCAACACAATTGATAATTTCTTCTTTACGTATTTTAGTTATATTATTATATAACCCACATAAAATTTTGGTTAAATCTGTTGAATTTAAATCTTTAATTTGTTTATTTATCTGTAATATATTATTTATATATATATTTGTATCATTTAATTGTATTATCCCTTGTTTTTGTATATCATATTTATATATATCTGTTATTCCTAATTTACCTTTACCATTATAATAAGACCCGTTATACATAAAATTATTTTCTAATACATATTTTATATTTACATTATCATATTTTTCATCTAATTTTTCAGTTATATATTCTATTATCAAATGTTTATGCACCCATATTTCTGTTTTAAACATAGGAAACGATAAATTACAATTATCCATATCACAACCATCAACCGTTATGATATTATTATCATGTTTAAATTCAGTAACAAAACATGTTGTATATTTATTTTTATCTTCCAAATGGGTATATAATAAACTGTTTATTGCCTCACATGTATATTGTATAATTTCTTTGACTATAGATTCATCAAAACCTTTATTATTTTGTTTTATTTTATATAATCCTATATTTAACGAACGAGTATTTTGAGCGTCAGCTATACACAAATTGCCAGTTTTTAAACCTTTTTCATATAAATCTATAAATTTGTCTAAATTATTATGATTGTGGATCATATTCTTATCATTCCATCCTCCTAAGCTAAATTTATGTTTTAATGGATAAATTGAGAATAGACTCGCCCCTCTACTCATATTCTTTACGACATGAGATTTAATAAACTCTGAGATAGAATTATCAGGTTTATTTATCGTGGCATTTGTTAATACAGCCATGGTTTGTATCTGTTTTATAAAAATTTGTATTTTAATTTATTTTTTATTTTGAATTCAAATTTTTTTGAAACAAAATTGTCATTATAATACATTATATATAAAATATATAGTGTATTTATCAAAATGATAAATTTTAAAAGAGTATAAATTATGTAATCGATTATTTAATTTACATCTAAATCTAATTTTACTTTTGGAAGTAGACCTGACATCGCATTATTTTCCGTATTTGTACTTCCCATAAAAAGTATAAAATGAACATCATCATATTTATCATGTTCCACGGCTTCTATAAAATCTAAATTACCTCCTCCTATTTTATAACCACTTCTATTCATCTTGTTTTTTGTTGTTATAATAACCGATAACAAAAATGTTTTATTAGATGATGAGTTAGGCTTAGGCCTTTTTTCATTTAAAAATTTCCCTTCATCATTATATGTATATCGATATATTTTATCAACTTTCATAGTAATCACTAAATCAAATGTATATCCTCTTGATATCAAATCATCTGACATGTAACATTCTGTAATTTTCCCTTCTACAAATACTACAGTAAATGTTTCCCCATAAATATCATGTGATTCATATTTAAATAGGCGGTCATAAATTTTCCAATGATCATTACGTTGACTTAATTTTATTTTTATCGAATATTTGAAAAATAATTTTTTCAAATATTAAAAATATATACATAATGGATAAATGCAACTATAATTTAAGATATTCAAAGTTATCACATCCTAACATCATTTTAATACTACGGATTCCTCATTCAGCACAAACAAATGAAAATACACAAAATATAGCTAATAGTGAATATGCTACATATATTTCTGATAAAGCATATATACATGATATATACTTATTAAATAGCTATAACAATATCAAACATATAAATATGGAAATTCAAAAGTATTTTCAAGACAAAGAAAAATTTGTTTATTATAAATCGTTAAAAATTGCTATTTTAACAAAAGTATGTTATAATGAAAATGGGTATGTAGAACAATGGCATGATAATGGTAATAAATGTGTAGAAATGAAAATTGATAATGGTGTACGCCACGGTAAATATTTTCGTTGGTCATATACCGGTAGACTATTGCAAAAAAAAATATATGATAGTAAAGGAAGGATACATGGGATAAATAAAAAATATTATAATAACGGGTTATTATTTAGTAAGACAAAATGGAAACATGGTAGATACAACAAAACTGTTAATATCGACGGAACATATACTTTTGATTGCATCTTTTTGCAACAACATAAACAACAAATTGAATATGATAGAGAACATGGTATTGTCAAATCGTTATGCAGAGAATATTTAACATCAACTTCTTTAATCCAAATAATAGAATATGTTGATAATTTATCTCAAAAACAATTAATTGATAAATTAATAGGATTTTCAATTAAATTAACAAATATATACGATAGAAACATATATGTTGATATGTTAATAAATATGATATGTATAAATATCTATATTTATAATATACCATTTACAACTTAGCAAGAATATTGTTTTTGATTTAAAAATTGATAATATTTATATTATATCGTTAAAATATAATATACAAATGACAAACAATAAACAATCAATACTATCTACGCGTTTTATACTAGTAATTATTGGCTCAATTATAATATGTGTATGTATATTTGGGTTGGGATGTTTATTATAATTTGTATTAAACTCTTATTAAACTTATATTTAACAGAAAAATAATTGATTAAATTTACTTTAAATTTTTAAATTTAATCAAACAAAATGAATAATTCGCACAATAATAACAAATGTAAGCAAACATTTTCGGATGATATGTTTTATATTATATCCGAATATTCAATAAATATAAATAATATCAGTTTATTAAACAAACAAATACGTGATATCACTCATAACTATAGAGTATTTAATGCAGGAAAACTAACTATAGATTTTTTAAATAAAAAAGGTAAACTGATAAGAAAAATTACAAATTATTATAATCAATTTAATTTATCAATAGTTCCAAATCTCACTTATTTGGAAATGGGAAATGACTTTAATCAAAAAATAACGCTACCAAATTCACTTGCTTATTTGAAAATGGGTTTTCGCTTTGACCAACCAATAACGCCTACATGGTTACCGAATTCACTTACTAATTTAGTAATTGGATATGACTTTAATCAACAAATAACGCTACCAAATTCACTTACTCATTTGGAAATGGGATTTGACTTTAATCAAAAAATAACGTTACCCAACTCACTTATTAATTTGATAATGGGATATGAGTTTAATCAACAAATAACGCCTACATGGTTACCAAATTCACTTACTCATTTGAAAATGGGATGTAATTTTAATCAAAAAATAACGCCTACATGGTTACCAAATTCACTTACTCATTTGGAAATGGGTAGTTACTTTAATCAACGTATAACCTTACCAAATTCACTTACTCATTTGAAAATGGGATTTGACTTTAATCAACAGTTAACTCTTACATGGTTACCAAATTCACTTACTCATTTGAAAATGGGAAATAACTTTGACCAACAAATAACCTTACCAAATTCACTTACTCATTTGAAAATGGGAAATAACTTTGACCAACAAATAACCTTACCAAATTCACTTACTCATCTGGAAATGGGATTTGACTTTGACCAACAAATAACCTTACCAAATTCACTTACTCATCTGGAAATGGGATTTGACTTTGACCAACAAATAACCTTACCAAATTCACTTACTCATTTGAAGGTAGGTAATTACTTTAATCAACAAATAACGATACCAAATTCACTTACTCATTTGAAAATGGGAGATGACTTTAATCAACAAATAACGATACCAAATTCACTTACTCATTTGAAAATGGGAGATGACTTTAATCAACAAATAACGATACCAAATTCACTTACTCATTTGGAAATGGGATATCACTTTAATCAACAAATAACGATACCAAATTCACTTACTCATTTGAAAATGGGAGATGACTTTAATCAACATATAACCTTACCAAATTCACTTACTCATTTGAAAATGGGAGATGACTTTAATCAACAAATAACGATACCAAATTCACTTACTCATCTGAAAATGGGAGATGACTTTAATCAACAAATAACGATACCAAATTCACTTACTCATTTGGAAATGGGATATCACTTTAATCAAAAAATAACGATACCAAATTCACTTACTCATTTGAGGATGGGACATAACTTTAATCAACAAATAACCTTACCAAATTCACTTACTAATTTTAAAATGGGATATCACTTTGATCAACAATTCGTGTTACCAAATTCACTTACTCATTTGGAAATGGGATACGCCTTTAATCAACAAATAACGTTACCAAATTCACTTACTCATTTGGAAATGGGATACGCCTTTAATCAACAAATAACGTTACCAAATTCACTTACTCATTTGATAATGGGAGTGTGTTTTAATCAACAAATAACGCTACCAAATTCACTTACTAATTTGATAATGAGACATGACTTTAATCAACAAATAACGCTACCAAATTCACTTATTTATTTATTAGAGGAATATAAGAATTATATTATAAAAAATAATTGATTAAATTTACTTTAAATTTATAAATTTAATCAAACAAAATGGATAATTTGCGAGATAATAACAAATACAAGCAAACACTTTCGGATGATGTGTTTTATATTATATCCGAATATTCAAAAAATATAAATAATATCAGTTTATTAAATAAACAAATACGTGATATCACTCATAACTATAGAGTATTTAATTCAGGGAAACTAACTATAGATTTTTTAAATAAAAAAGGTAAACTGATCAGAAAAATTACAAATTATCATAATCAATTTAATTTATCAATAGTTTCAAATCTCACTTATTTAAAACTGGGAGATGACTTTGATCAAAAAATAACGCTACCAAATTCACTTACTTATTTTAAAATGGGATATCACTTTAACCAACAAATAACGATACCTAATTCACTTACTTATTTGGAAATGGAAGATAGCTTTAATCAATCTATAACGCTACCAAATTCACTTACTTATTTTAAAATGGGATATTACTTTAATCAATCTATAACGCTACCAAATTCACTTACTCATTTGCAAATGGAATATAAGTTTAATCAAAAAATAACGCCTACATGGTTACCAAATTCACTTACTTATTTTAAAATGGGATATTACTTTAATCAATCTATAACGCTACCAAATTCACTTACTCATTTGCAAATGGAATATAAGTTTAATCAAAAAATAACGCTACCAAATTCACTTACTAAATTAATAATGGGGATATGTTTTAATCAACAAATAACGCCTACATGGTTACCAAATTCACTTACTTATCTGAAAATGGGATATTACTTTAATCAATCTATAACGCTACCAAATTCACTTACTAAATTAATAATGGGGATGAGCTTTAATCAATCTATAACGCTACCAAATTCACTTACTTATTTGAAAATGGGATGGGACTTTAATCAAAAAATAACGTTACCAAATTCACTTACTCATTTGAAAATGGGATATCACTTTAATCAACAAATAATCTTATCAAATTTACTTACTAATTTGGAAATGGGAAGTTGCTTTAATCAAAAAATAACGTTACCAAATTCACTTACTCATTTGAAAATGGGACATGACTTTAATCAACAAATAACGCTACCAAATTCACTTACTCATTTGATAATGGGGATAAGCTTTAATCAACAAATAACGCTGCCAAATTCACTTACTAATTTGGAAACGGGTGATAGCTTTAATCAACAAATAACGCTACCAAATTCGCTTACTCATTTGATAATGGGGATAAGCTTTAATCAACAAATAACGCTACCAAATTCACTTACTTATTTGATAATGGGAGATGACTTTAATCAACAAATAACGCTACCAAATTCACTTATTTATTTATTAGAGGAATATAAGAATTATATTATAAAAAATAATTGATTAAATTTACTTTAAATTTATAAATTTAATCAAACAAAATGGATAATTTGCGAGATAATAACAAATACAAGCAAACACTTTTTGATGATGTGTTTTATATTATATCCGAATATTCAAAAAATATAAATAATATCAGTTTATTAAATAAACAAATACGTGATATCACTCATAACTATAGAGTATTTAATGCAGGGAAACTAACTATAGATTTTTTAAATAAAAAAGGTAAACTAGTAAGAAAAATTACAAATTATGATAATCAATTTAATTTATCAATAGTTCCAAATCTTACTCATTTGAAAATGGGTTTTCGCTTTAATCAACCGATAACGTTACCAAATTCACTTACTCATTTGGAAATGGAATGGAATTTTAATCAATCTATAACGCTACCAAATTCACTTACTCATTTGGAAATGGAATGGAATTTTAATCAATCTATAACGCTACCAAATTCACTTACTCATTTGGAAATGGGATTTTGCTTTAATCAATCGATAACGCCTACATGGTTACCAAATTCACTTACTCATTTGGAAATGGGATTTTGCTTTAATCAACCGATAACGTTACCAAATTCACTTACTCATTTGGAAATGGGTAGTTACTTTGACCAACAAATAACCTTACCAAATTCACTTACTCATTTGGAAATAGGAGATTACTTTAATCAATCTATAACGCTACCAAATTCACTTACTCATTTGAAAATGGGACGTGACTTTAATCAATCTATAACGCCTACATGGTTACCAAATTCACTTACTAATTTGGAAATGGGATGTTCCTTTGATCAACCAATAACGTTACCAAATTCACTTATTTATTTGATAATGGGTAGTTACTTTAATCAACAAATAACCTTACCAAATTCACTTACTCATTTGGAAATGGGAGATGACTTTAATCAACAAATAACGCTACCAAATTCACTTACTTATTTTAAAATGGGATATTACTTTAATCAATCTATAACGCTACCAAATTCACTTACTCATTTGGAAATAGGAAATTACTTTGACCAACAAATAACCTTACCAAATTCACTTACTCATTTGGAAACGGGATATCACTTTAATCAATCTATAACGCTACCAAATTCACTTACTCATTTGGAAATAGGGATATGTTTTAACCAAAAAATAATCTTACCAAATTCACTTACTCATTTGGAAATGGGATATCACTTTAATCAATCTATAACGCCTACATGGTTATCAAATTTACTTACTCATTTGGAAATGGGATATCACTTTAATCAATCTATAACGCTACCAAATTCACTTACTCATTTGAAAATGGGACGTGACTTTAATCAATCTATAACGTTACCAAATTCACTTACTCATTTGAAAATGGGACGTGACTTTAATCAATCTATAACGCCTACATGGTTACCGAATTCACTTACTCATTTGAAAATGGGACGTAACTTTAATCAATCTATAACGCCTACATGGTTACCGAATTCACTTACTAATTTAGTAATTGGATATGACTTTAATCAACAAATAACGCTACCAAATTCACTTACTCATTTGGAAATGGGATTTTGCTTTAATCAACCGATAACGTTACCAAATTCACTTACTCATTTGGAAATGGAATGGAATTTTAATCAATCTATAACGTTACCCAATTCACTTACTCATTTGATAATGGGTAGTTACTTTGACCAACAAATAACCTTACCAAATTCACTTACTAATTTAAAAATGGGATTTAGCTTTGATCAACAAATAACGCTACCAAATTCACTTACTCATTTGGAAATGGGATACGCCTTTAATCAACAAATAACGTTACCAAATTCACTTACTCATTTGGAAATGGGATACACCTTTAATCAACAAATAATCTTACCAAATTCGCTTGTTCATTTATTAAAAGGATATAAGAATTATATTATCAAAAAAATAATTGATTAAATTTATTAAAAATTAATCAATTTAATCAAACGACATGGATAATTTGTGCGATGATAACAACTATGAGCAAACACTTTCTGATGATGTGTTTTATATTATATCCAAATATTCGAAAAATATAAATAATATCAGCTTATTAAACAAACAAATACGTGATATCACTCATAACTATAAAGTATTTAATGCAGGAAAACTAACTGTAGATTTTTTAAATAAAAAAGGTAAACTAATACGAAAAATTACAAATTATCGTAATCAATTTAATTTATCAATAGTTCCAAATCTCACTCATTTGGAAATG
>Ga0257124_1001841_pt1 | contig 13891 bp, 14 predicted proteins | sample SI106_150metaG_FD_190154 | JGI IMG/M metagenome (GOLD analysis project Ga0257124, IMG submission 190154) | Marine microbial communities from Saanich Inlet, British Columbia, Canada - SI106_150 | ecosystem: Environmental > Aquatic > Marine > Inlet | place: Canada: British Columbia | collected...
ATCCAATAATCAGTCTTCTGCGCAAGCATAGCCAATGCCAACCATCACTGCGACAATCATCACCAAGAATGAAGCTTCTAAAATTGAAGCCTGTTTAAAATCGCTGGATTGGGTTGATGAAATTATCATTGTAGACTCAGGCAGTATTGATAATACTGTAGAGATTTGTAAGAAATACACAGACAAAGTGTATGTGACGGATTGGCCTGGATTTGGCCCTCAAAAAAATCGAGCATTAGCTCATGCAACCTGTGACTGGGTGCTTTCAATAGATGCTGATGAGTGTGTTACACCGAAATTAAAAGAAGAGATTCAAGGTGTAGTATCTGATAATAATTTTGAAATTTATGATATCCCAAGACTCTCGTCATTTTGTGGTAAATATCTACACCACGGTGGCTGGCGACCTGACTATGTCGCTCGTTTATTTAAAAGAGAGGCTGCGTCATTTTCGAGTGATTTAGTGCATGAACGCCTTGTCTTTGAAGCAAAAAAAGGAAAATTAAAAGAGTCATTAACACATACTTCAATTGATGATTTAGATTCAATGCTATCTAAGGTTAACGCTTATTCAACAGCAGGAACACAACGTATATTAGACAAAGGCAAACAAGTTGGGCTTTTTAGTGCATTATCACATGGTTTTTGGATATTCTTTCGAACGTATTTTCTTCGTCTAGGATTTTTAGATGGCAAGGAGGGGTTTGTTATGGCTGTTTCAGCCGGAGAAAATACTTATTATCGCTATTTGAAAGCTCATTATCTACAAAACCCTAAAACATAATGCCACATAATTTTAGCGCAGTAGTGGTAAATTATAATGGTGCAGATTTTTTAATAGACGCTGTAAATTCGTTAATAGCTGCAGGCATAATTTCTAATCAAATCATTGTGGTTGATAATGGCAGTGTTGATAATTCTATGCAAGAGTTGTCGTTAAAATATCCAGAGGTATTATTAGTGGAGATTGGGTGTAATGCTGGATTCGCAACTGCTGTCAATAGAGGTCTAGATTTAGTTACTACTAAATACGCCTTATTATTCAATAATGATGCTTTACTTAATGGCAATGCATTAAGTGAATTTGAGCGTATATTTAAGGATAAACCAAAGGCTGCTATCTTGGGCGCAAAGTTGTTAAACCCTGACGGGACATTGCAAAATTCAATTGCAGAATTTCCGCATATTTTTCAAGAAATTATTAAAATAAATAAGTATCGTGGCACTAACTTTGATCAAGTGACCAAAGTTGAGTCGGTAATAGGCGCTTGTTTGGCGGTAAGGATGGAAGCACTCCAAATAGTTGGAAAGCTCGATGAAGATTTTTTCTTTTTCTTAGAAGAAACAGAATTTTGCTTAAGGGCTACGAATATGGGATACGGTGTCTATTATGTTCCAGCGGCAGTTGCAATACATGCCCAAGGTGGAACGGCCAATAAATTTAAATCACTAGCCAGAATTGAATTTCAGCGTTCTAAATTAATTTATTATAAAAAAACAAAAGGTATTATAGTATGGGCCATAGTGTCGTTGCTATTAGTTATAAAGTCATTAGTGAATTTTGTTTCTAATTTAATTGCATTTTTGCTTTCTGCAGGCTTAAATAAAAAGTTCAAGATGAAAACAGCAGGCTATTTTAAAATATTGTTATGGCATATTTTGTTTAGACCTGGTAATTGGGGATTGCCCAACAAATGTAAGAAACATAATTAACAGGAGGGTATATTTTTATGTTAGAAAACTCATCAATACTAATCACTGGAGGTACGGGCTCATTTGGACATACTTTTATTCCAATGACACTTGAGAAATACAATCCCAAAAAGATTGTGATTTTCTCACGTGATGAAATGAAGCAATGGGAGATGGCTAAGTTATTTAAAGATGATCCTCGTGTCCGTTTCATGATTGGAGATGTGCGTGACAAAGATAGATTGTATCGTGTATTGGATGGTATTGATTATGTTATTCATGCTGCTGCAACTAAGATTGTTCCTACTGCAGAATACGACCCATTTGAATGTGTAAAGACTAATGTAATGGGCGCAATGAATTTGATTGATGCCTGTATTGATAAGGGGGTTAAGCGTATTGTTGCTCTTTCTACTGATAAGGCGAGTGCACCATCTAACTTATATGGCGCCACCAAACTAACTTCTGATAGATTGTTTGTATCTGGAAATTCTTATACTGGTAGTCATAGTACGAGTTTTTCGGTTGTAAGATACGGAAATGTAATGGGCTCTCGCGGCTCCGTCATTCCTTTTTTTATGTCAATTAAAGGTAAACAGGTGTTTCCGATTACGGACAATCGTATGACTCGTTTTATGATTTCTTTAGAAGAAGGTGTTAAATTGGTTTGGCATGCTTTTGACGACATGAGGGGTGGTGAAATATACGTTAAAAAGATACCATCTATGAAAGTTACAGATGTCGCTTTAGCGGTTGATGAAAGCTCCAAACAAGAAGAAGTTGGTATTAGGCCAGGTGAGAAATTACACGAACAAATGATTGGAGTGGAAGATGCACTTTATACTTATGAGTATCCAGAGCACTTTAAAATTCTACCTTCTATAAATGATTGGGCTAAGGATGAAGCTCGAATTGGCAATGGCATAAGAGTGTCAGAAGATTTTATGTACACTTCTGATAACAACAAGGAGTGGATGGAAATTTCCGAACTTCAGCAATGGATTGAGAAAAATAAAAACAAGATTGGAAATATCTAAAAATGATCCCTTATGGAAAGCAAGATATCAATCAAGCTGATATTGATTCGGTTGTTAATGTCTTGCAATCAGACTTTCTAACTCAAGGCTCGCAAGTTCTTTTATTTGAAAAAACAGTTTCAGAGTATTGTGGTGTAGAATATGGAGTAGCGGTTAATAGCGCCACATCAGCGTTACACATTGCTTGCTTAGCGTTAGGTTTAGGGAAGGGTGATTATCTCTGGACATCTCCAAACACCTTTGTAGCATCTGCAAATTGTGGTCTGTATTGTGGTGCAAAAGTTGATTTTGTTGACATTAATCCACTTACCTATAATTTATCCCCAGAAGAGCTTGAAAAAAAACTTATCCAGGCAAAATTGGAAAATAAACTACCCAAAATTGTAATTCCAGTGCATTTTTCCGGGCAGTCTTGTGATATGAGAAAGATTCATTCACTTGGTCAAGAGTATGGTTTTAAAATTATTGAAGATGCTTCTCATGCGATTGGAGGTGAGTATTTGGGCCAGCCAGTTGGTGGCTGTCAACATTCTGATATTACTGTATTTAGTTTTCATCCAGTTAAAATTATTACAACAGCAGAAGGAGGGTTGGCAACAACAAACGATAAAGAGCTTTTGATGCGTATGCAGCTATTTCGAAGTCATGGTGTAACACGTGATCCAGAGTTAATGACAAAAGAATCTGAAGGTGATTGGTATTATCAGCAAGTAGAGCTGGGTTTTAATTATAGAATGACCGAGCTTCAGGCTGCATTGGGCGTTAGTCAAATGCAAAGGTTAGATGAGTTTATTACTAAGCGTCATAAGCTACAAGAGAGATATGATTTGTTGTTAGAAGATTTGCCAATAATTAAACCTTATCAAGATAAGGATGGTTATTCTGCATTACACCTATATCCTATTAAAATTCAAATAGATAAAGTAAAAAACACAAAAAAAGAAATTTTTGACGCGTTACGAAATAATAATATTGGTGTAAATGTTCATTATATTCCGGTGCACACACAGCCTTATTATGGAAATATGGGATTTAAAAAGGGAGACTATCCTAACGCTGAAAACTATTATGAAAACACAATTAGTATCCCAATATTTCAAGGGTTAACTATTGAGATGCAAGACAAAGTGGTAAATATATTAAAAAAGGTGTTAGTATGAGACTGTGTGTGATTCCAGCACGTGGAGGAAGCAAACGCATCCCTCGTAAAAACATCAAATTTTTTTTCGGTCAATCAATGATTGGTTATTCTATCAAAGCTGCAATCGCTTCAGAATGTTTTGATAAGGTTATCGTCTCAACAGATGATCAAGAAATAGCTGAAGTTGCTAAATCATTTGGAGCAGAAGTGCCTTTTATGAGACCTGATGAATTAGCAAATGATTACACTACTACCATCCCTGTTATTAAGCATGCGATAGAATGGTTTGACGATCAAGGGCAGTCGCCATCTGAAGTTTGCTGCCTTTATGCTACCGCTCCATTTATTCAAGAAGATTCCATTAGAAGGGCTTATAAGAAAATGAAGCAGGAGAGGGCAGACTATTGTTTTACGGTAACTAGTTTTGCATTTCCAATTCAAAGAGCAATTAAGATTACAGTAGAAAATCGAATTGAGATGTTTTATCCTGAACACTTTGAAACGCGATCACAAGACCTAGAAGAATCCTATCATGATGCGGGTCAATTTTATTGGGGTAAGGCAGAAGCTTTTAAACAGCAAAAGCCACTCTTTTCAAAGGGTTCCACACCATATATTTTGTCACGACACTTAGTTCAAGATGTAGATACACCAGAGGACTGGAAGCGTGCAGAATTAATGTACCAGGTGCTAAAGAAAAGTGGAGAGCTGGGTTGAAGGTAGTCTTTCGTGCTGATGCTTCACTTGCAATGGGTACGGGCCATGTGATGCGTTGCCTTGCCTTAGCTCAAGCGTTAAAAGACAATAAAGTAAATGTTGAATTTATTTGTCGAAAACACAAAGGAAGCTTAATAGATAAGATTCGCTCAAACAGACTTAATGTTCATGAATTGGAGGTATTAGAAGAGGCTGATGATAAATTGGCGCATTCACATTGGCTGGGCGCAACTCAACAGCAAGATGCCGATGATTGTATTGAGATACTCAAATCGGAAAAAATTGATTGGCTTATTGTTGATCATTACGCCTTAGATGAGCAGTGGCAAAAAAAACTAAAACCTTATTATGAAAAATTAATGGTGATTGATGATTTGGCCGACCGCAAGCATCAGTGTGATATTTTACTTGATCAGAATTTTGGACGAAGCCTTCAAGATTATAAAGAGCTTGTGCCGACGTCATCTAAATTGCTAATGGGCTCGAAATACGCCCTACTTAGACCTGAATTTGAAAAGTATAGGCAATATAGTTTAAATCGTCGTAAAAATGAAAAATTTAAAAAATTACTGGTTAATATGGGTGGCACCGATACAGATAATATAACAGGTAAAGTGATAGAGAGATTGCAAATTGCCAAACTACCCAAGGATGTAGAGATCACCATAGTAATGGGGAAAACAGCACCACATCTTTCGAATATTATAACTAGTGTAAATAAGCTACCATATGGGTCAGAAGTTAAAGTTGATGTAGATAATATGGCTGAATTAATGGCTAATGCGGATATTGCTATTGGCGCATCAGGGGCGACGACATGGGAGCGATGTTGTTTGGGTTTACCAACTATTCAGCTAGTTACCGCTCATAATCAAGAGTTTATTGCTAGTAAATTAAATAAAATTAATGCAATTAAGTTAGTTGAGATTGATGATGTCGTTGAAAATTTAGAGAATTTTCAATACTGGATGAAAAGCACTGGCGAAAGTGCTAGTAAAGTCACAAATGGTAGTGGAATTAAGAGTGTTTTAGAGTGTTTAGTATGAAAATAGCTATTTTAACCGCTAAAAATCAATGGTTTGAGTCTTATGCAGATACTTTATCAAAAAAATTAGGAAATATTCCAATTTTTAATAATCATGTTGATATCAAGAGTAATTACGATGTTATTTTTATTTTAAGTTATCACAATATCATTCCAACTAAATATCTTAAAAATAGCAAGCATAATCTAGTTGTACACGCAAGCGCCTTACCAAAAGGAAAGGGTTGGGCTCCACTGTTTTGGCAGGTTTTAGAGGGGGAGAATAAAATTCCATTCACTATGATTGAAGCGAGTAGTAAGGTCGATAATGGTGATATCTACATGCAAGAGATGCTTGAATTAACCAATCATGAGTTAAATGAAGAGCTAAGAGATAAGCAGGCCAAAATGATTATACGAATGTGTGCAGAATTTGTAAATAATTATGAACAATATAAAGCCCCTGTTATTCAAAATGGTGATGAGAGTTTCTATAAAAAGCGAGATAAAAAAGATAGTAAATTAAACATAGATAAAACTATTAGAGATCAGTTTAATCTTTTAAGGATTGTTAATAATAGTGATTATCCTGCGTATTTTGAGCTAGACGGAAATCGCTATATATTGAAAATTGAATTGGATAACTCGGGGGGGGTAGAGTTGATTGATTTTGTTGACTTAGTCCAAAAGGAAGTGTTAATGGTTTTAGGCTGGAGAAATCATGAAAGTATTAAAAAGTGGATGTATTCGTTAGATGAAATTTCTATAGACGCGCATCTTGGTTTTATAGACGAGTTGCAATTTTCAAAATCTCGACAATATATGGTTGTAAAAAAAGATAATAAATATGTGGGTGTGGTTGATTTTACAAAAATAGATGGCACAAATAAAGAGTGTTATTTTGGTTTGTACGCCAATCCCTTCGAAAAAATAGCTGGTATAGGGTGGGTTCTTGAAGAGGTATGTTTGAAATATATTCTAGACTTATTAATCTTAAATAAAATAAAATTAGAAGTTTTTAGTGATAATGTGAGAGCTTTAAATTTGTACAAGAAATATAATTTTAAAAGGGTGGGTATGAAAAGTGTTAATGATAAGCAAGTAATCTGTATGGAGTTAGTAAGATAATGAAAGAAATTGCCATTAATAATAGAAAGATAGGTCAAAAGTATCCTCCTTATGTCATCGCTGAGATGTCAGCAAATCATAATGGCGATATTAATAACGCCTATAAAATTATTGATATGGCCAAAGCATCTGGTGCTGATGCGGTTAAGCTGCAAACCTATACACCAGATACTTTAACAATTGATAGTGACCTATCTGATTTCCAATTGACCGAAGGGCTTTGGGCTGGCCAAAGCTTGTATGAGTTATATAAGGGTGCCTATATGCCATGGGAATGGCATCAGCCCTTATTTGAGTACGCAAAAAAAGTTGGTATTACTATTTTTAGCTCTCCATTTGATAATACTGCTGTTGATCTATTAGAAGACTTAAACACACCAGCATACAAGATTGCTTCTTTTGAGGCGGTGGATCTTCCTTTGATAAAATATGTAGCTCAAACTGGGAAGCCTATGATTATCTCAACTGGTATGGCAGATACACAAGAGATTCAAGAAGCTATTGAAGCTGCACGAGAGGGTGGGTGTAAAGAGTTGGCTATACTTCATTGTGTGAGTGGTTACCCTGCACCAGCAACCGATTACAATTTAAGAACACTGGCTGATATGCAGAGCAAATTTGGATTAGTTACTGGCTTATCAGACCATACAATTGATAACACGACAGCAATTACTAGTGTGGCATTAGGCACATCAATTATTGAAAAACATGTAACTTTAGATCGAAATGGCGGCGGTCCTGACGATTCTTTTTCTCTAGAATTTGAAGAATTAAAAGACTTATGCACGGGCTCTAAAACCGCATGGGAATCTCTTGGACAGGTTGATTATGGTAGAAAATCGAGCGAACAGGCCAATGTTAAATTCCGTCGTTCCTTGTATTTTGTAAAAGATATTAAAGCCGGCGAACTTATTACCGATGAACATGTTAAAAGTATTCGTCCTGGGTATGGGTTACCTCCCAAATATTTGAATGAGATTGTTGGAAGAAAATCTAAGTATGCTGTTGCCAAAGGTACAGCCGTTACAGATTTGGATAAGTACGCATGCGGGTTAAAAATTTAAAAACATTAACTACAACAATACAAAACCAAGAATTTAAATAGATCCATGGCTAGTCGATGATGAGTATTATAGTGCCACACTCCTCTTTCTGATGAAACGGCCTAAAGAGGAGTGTATTCAGAAAAACTCACAGTTTATTTTTGCAGAAACTATCCAAAAACTGATACAAGGATTCTACATTTTTTTGATGTGAATAGTTTTTATAAATTTGAGTGTAAACTGAATCCATGATGCCATGGTGAGTTTTAGACATCAAAATATTATACTTTTCTTGTAACTTTGTTTTATCTATTTTAGTGTTTATGATTTCATTTACTGTCATACCCTCTCTATAACTCACAACTCCAGGAAGAGAGCGATACCAAGCATGTCCAAAAATAAGAGTTGGTTTTAGGCCGGTAATAGATTCCCAGCCTACAGTTCCTGTAATGCTAGCAGAAAATCTACAATTCTCGATCAACATATAAGTATCACTATCTTTCGATGCATAAATAACATTTTTTAATGAAAGCAGCCTGTTATAGAAGTTTCTCCCGCGCTCTTCATGACCTTGCTTAGGGTTTTCTTTGCAAATAATTTTCCAGTTATTAGGTGTTATTTTTAAAAGATCTTCTACTGCATCTAGTTGATCACTGTAATTGCCACCAAGGGTGCTAGTAGTTAATTCTGGTTGCAAGTGAAGAGGGAAATATACAAAATTTTCTGGTAAATTATTTTTACTCATTTTTGTAGATATGTCTTTATAGTCTCTTCTAAAAGTTTTTGTTTGCTGGTAGTTTTGGATCACACCTGACGCCCTCATTGGCCTACTACCTTCTCTAATTAAATACCGTATTACTCCCTTAATAAGTTGAGCGATAGGAGATCTATTTCTATTCATCACCACTCTTTTATTCATATAGAATAGGTTTTTTTTGAAGCCCCAATTGATACTAAAATTTGTTAAATTGTTGTTGTAATTTATAGTATCAAAACACCCAAAATCTTCTATTTTTTTCATAATAAAGAACAAGTTTGGTTGTAAAGATTGATAAGAAATAATGGTGTCAATCTCTAATCTCTTACATGCAGTGTATGCCAGAAAATCAAATCCAGTTATTGGAACTATAGAAAATAAAGCTTTGTGTATATTTGATTCATCAATAAGGTCAATTATTTTATTAAAATACATTTTTGCTATATGCCTTATTTCGTGAATATCTTCTCCTTTACTTCTGTGCTCTCTGCTAAACAAAGTATTAAATATTGCAATTTCTTGATCAGTTAATTTATATACACTTGGCGTGTATATAAATGTAGAAGACGACGGCTGTTTATAAAAGAACTCTTTATAACTGTGTGTACCATTATCGCTATTGGTAAACCACAAGCCTATCACATGTTTTGTTTCTGCAAAGAATTGATTGACTGCAGAAACTTGATCTTGCTCTTCCCACCCCCAAAGTAAAATATTATGCTTCATAGAATATTTATTCACTCCTTAGTTGCTATTATTAAAATTTCTTGGCCAATATCATTACGATGTTGTTCGAATAGTTCAAGAAAAATAGACCCTATGCTTCGTAGTGTTTTCATAAAGAGTGATTTTTTTTGGGATGCCAAGGCGCCAACTTTATAGATACCTGCAGCTCCAGTGGATAGAGTTTTAACGACTCTGTTTGAAAAACCGGCTTGCCCTACTACATTAGATAGTGAATTTGGAGTGAAGATTTGAATGTGTCTTGGTGACTCTAATCTGCGCCAATATTTCCCGTAACGTTGATGTGACAGGCTATTTCCATTGGAAGTGGTTACTATTAGCCCGCCCCTTTTTTTTAATAGTTGGTGACAACGTTTGATAGATTCTAATGGATTGCATAAGTGTTCGATTATATGACTAAGTGTAGTCGCATCGAAGCTATTGTCAGAAAGCTCTATCTCTTTTAAATCGCCTGTATGTATGCAAATACCATATTTATCTTTAACTCCATTGGCCGCTTGATCATCAAAATCACTGCCTTCGACTTGCCGCCCATTTTTTTTCATACGCCTTAGAAATCTTCCGCCTCCACAACCAACATCGAGTAGCCCTCCTTCCGTTTTACCAAAAAACATAGTTCGTAACTTTTTACGTTGTAGGTGCAATCCGTTTAGAATCGAAATTGGCAGTGCTAATAGTTTTGTTAAGCGCGTAATTAGGGGTAATAGGTGATCTGATGTAGTTTTTTTATTTGCATTACCATGTGTGTGATAAGTTTGGTAGATCTTCCATATTTCTTCTTCGAGCGGCATTGGGTTTAGCCAAAGCATACTGCATGAATTATTAGAGTATTTATTGATTGTCCATAATCCAGGAGTACTTAAAAAATAATCTTCAATATCTTTGTACAGTATTAACCCTTCGTGTCCACATACTGGGCACACATCCCTTGATTTGGTTTTAATGGTGCTGATAGAAGTTGTCATTTTAGGCGGTGTTTACAATTTTGCTTCAAAATAATGTTTTTTACTGATGTCCCACCCTAATTTTTCATCAAGCCAGAACCGTATTCTATGTTTTTTATCTTTAAATGTCACTTGATAGTTGGGATTCTGATTAAAGACTAATTCAGCCTCAGTTCTAAGCCAGTCTTTTACTATTTTAGGATGCGTCCCAGTAAATGGCCGTATCTCTGCTAAATCAATATTACCGTAAGTTGAAAATGCATCGGGCTCTTCATCTCCCCAGTATTTCCCAACCTGTTTGATTTTCTCATTATTTCTCTCTACTTTTCTCACATGTCCATAATGATAAATATAACAACCTGCATATGCGGCCTTTGGGTAGCGGCCTTTTTTATTTTTGTCCATTACTACAAAAAATAACCCATCTGGCGAGTAATTGCGAATGGTGTTACGAATAATTCTGGGTGCTCTTTTATAGCCTGCAATACCAACTTGATCCGGCCTCCCATAAAAATGATAGTAATCAAAATACAGTGCTTCTACTTCAGGGTTGCCTAAGTGCCTTTCCATAGTATTTCGAATAGTGTCTAGATCTTTTTCATGGAGCACTTCATCTCCTTCTAGATAAAACGCCCAATCACCAGTACAGCTAAATTGTGCTGTCATCTTTTGCTGTGCGTAAACATATCCTCTGTCTTGCATCGATTCATTCCATTGGGTTTCGATAATTTTAATTTTGTCATCTTTGATAGATTTGATAATCTCCAATGTATTGTCATCACTTTTGCCAACCGCAATAATAAATTCATCAACAATTGGCAGTACTGATTGTATGCTTTCAATGAAAGGGTATCCCAACATTTCAGCATTTTTGATAAATGTAAAGCCGCTAACCTTCATAATGCTTCTTCCTTATTTTTTAAGACAATATTGTATGCCAAAAGTGTTTGCTCTAAAGTGTTTTTCCAGCTTATAGATTGGGATTTTTCAAATCCATTTTTTGCAATATTTTTTCGTAAGCTTGAATCTGTAAACATTAAGTTTATCATTTTAGATAACTCAATTGCATCTTTAGGATTTTCAAGGATTAACGCTTGCTCATTATTTAAGTGTTCAGCAAACCCACAATAGTGTTTATTGCTAACAATGACTGGAAGTTTAGCTGACATTGCTTCCAATGCAACCATTCCATAGGTATCAACCAAGGTTGGATGTATAAGACAATCCGACTCTTGATATAAATCTATCATATTATTAACAACACCTAAAAAATGAATGTTATTTTTTAATTCAGCTGGAATGTTAACTGTATCTTTCTTTCCGCTGCCTACAATGGCCAAATGAATATTGTTATTCCCAAGTACTTCGAAAGCTTTAATAATAGCTGGAAGTCCTTTTTTGATCAGATCATTACCAACAAATAAAAATAGAAAAGCATCATTAGTTAACGCTAACCTCTCTTTGAGAGCGCGGGGTTTGAACTCGATATTTTCTAGATGGTTGTTTATTCCAGGGTAGGCGATAGTAATATGCTTATTAGTTTTGGGATAATTCATCAATATATTACGAGACAAATACTCAGATACACTAATAAAATGTCGATGTTTTAACGGCTTCATCTCACTGTTTTCTAGCCATAAATAGGCTATTTTTCTAGGGCTAAGTAATGTATTTAGCCAGCGCAATACTCCTTTTACACCTTTTGATTCTGACCATTTGGTTTTAACGCAAGGTACGTGAAGAGTGTAAATATTAGCATGAGTTACCATATCGTGAGAGTGAACAATGTCAAATTTATTTTTTGTTTCTCGTCTAGTAAACCATGAGAAAAGTAATTGATTCAGATACCTTGGTCGTTGAAACCATTGCGGTATACGATGAAACGTAATATTTTCTGATTGTTCTGAATTGTGTTGAGTAAAAACATGCACATCGTATATTTTAGCCAACCTTTTGGTGAGCTCTACACAGTAGCGCTCAGCGCCACCAGCCGATGCGTTGTAATGTCGAATTAATACAGCCACTTTAAGGTGCTTATCAAGCATGATTGTCTTCGTATCTGCTTAAAATTTTTATTAGAAACAAATGTGGAAAGGTGCGGTGAGTAATTGGAATTCTAGGTAAAGTTAATAAATCACTACCAACCCCCGTTCGAGATCGATTAACTGTTGTTGCAGTGTGATAGCCAACATCTTTTGTAATATTTACAATCTCATCATTGTAACTACCATAAGGATAGCAAAAGTGATTTATTACACAATCAAATTGTTTTTCTAAGTCTAACTTAGACTGCAAAATTTCTTTAGTGGCATTTTTAGTATCGATATCAGCAAGATGAACATGGTTTTGAGTGTGTGAACCAATCTCCATGCCCTCAGTAATCCATTCCTTGACTTCGTCTTCGTTCATTAAAGGGTTTTCATCAATGCCTTTGTCTAAGTCCCAGTGGTTAATGCCGCCAATATTTTGGCTAATAATATAACAGGTTGCACTAAATCCATTTTTTTTCAGGATCGGCAAGGCATCTACCAGATTGTTTTTAAAGCCATCGTCAAAAGTAATGCCAACTACTTTACCGGTTTTTTTACCTTCTAAGTAAGGTTGTAACTCCCCCATGCTCAAACCCTTAAAGCCAAAAACTTTAAGCAACCACATTTGCAATTTAAATAATCTTGGTGGTACGTGCAAACTGCGCATAACAGTACCTTTAGGCATTGATGCAATACTGTGGTACATAAGAATGGGAATGGGTTTTTTCTGCATTGCACGATTATATCAAATATATCTAACACTGCATTTATAATGAACCATTATGAAAGTATTAATTGAACTTCCAACTTGGCTAGGTGATTGTGTTATGGCAACGCCAGCCATTGAAAATATCGTAAATTTTTACAATGGTGTTCAAATCACCTTTATCGGCTCATTTGTGTCGATTGAAGCGATGAAAAATCATCCAAAATCAGTCAAAACAGTCGTTCTGGATAAAAAATATAGTGCATTATACAAAACTGCAAAAAATTTAGGCAAGTTCGATGCTTTCTTCTCATTTAGAAGTTCATTCCGTACAAAATTTCTGAAATTTTTCATAGCAGCTCAAAATAAGTATCAATTTGATAAAAATCAACACATTAAATGCCACCAAGTTAAAAAATACAATGACTTTGTTAATGACGCTTTATCTATTGATACAACTCCTAGAAAGCTAAAGCTCTGTATGCAAAATCAATCTTCAGATGTGATTCAAAAGCCACTCTTGGGTATTAATCCTGGCGCTTCGTACGGCAGCGCTAAACGCTGGTATCCGCAAGAGTTTGCAAAAGTGGCTAGTGAGTTATCTAGCCAGTATGATGTTATTATTTTTGGTGGTCCTGGTGAAAAAGATATTGCAATGGATATTGAAAAATTATTGATTGAAAAAGGCGTTAGTAATTATCAAAATCTAGCAGGTAATACGACCATTCCAGACTTAATTAATCATATTTCAAAACTAGATTTATTTATCACTGGTGATAGTGGCCCGATGCATGTGGCAGCAGCTTTTCAAGTGCCCACTAAAGTGAGACCCAATTTTAGGACAGCTACTTAAGACAATTTTTTATGTATAATTCACCCTTAAAAAGGAGCATAAAAAATGGCAGCAAAACGCAAAAGACATACCCCG
>Ga0257124_1001858_pt1 | contig 13744 bp, 11 predicted proteins | sample SI106_150metaG_FD_190154 | JGI IMG/M metagenome (GOLD analysis project Ga0257124, IMG submission 190154) | Marine microbial communities from Saanich Inlet, British Columbia, Canada - SI106_150 | ecosystem: Environmental > Aquatic > Marine > Inlet | place: Canada: British Columbia | collected...
AAAAGCAATTGCAGCCTCATCTGCAGCATTCTGCAACCCACTCATCAATCGCTCGGTCTTATTTTCAAGTGATTCATATACACCTTTTTTTTGAAGTTCTGTCAGTGTTGCAATACCCGCTGCCATAGCTAAAGGGTTGCCTGAAAGTGTCCCGGCTTGATACACATTGCCAACAGGAGCGATATGATCCATAATTTCTTTTCGTCCACCATAGGCACCTACAGGCAGACCACCGCCAATCACCTTTCCAAAGCAAGATAGATCAGGTTTTATGCCGAACAACCCCTGGGCTGAGTTTTTTGCCACCCTGAAACCTGTCATTACTTCATCAAATATTAATACTGCCTCAAACTTTGAAGTATATTCCCGCAATATTTCAAGGAAACCGTCAACAGGAGGTATCATGCCCATATTGCCTGCAACAGGTTCAATAATGACGCCTGCAACCTTGTCGCCCTTGTCTTCCATAAATTTTACAAACCCTTCAATATCATTAAATCTTAGGGATACAGTATTGGAAATAACAGACTCAGGCACACCAGGACTTCCAGGGATACCCAGGGTTGCAATACCTGATCCTGCCGCAACAAGAAGCGTATCAGCATGACCATGATAACACCCGTCAAACTTGATAATAATATCTCTTCCAGTATATCCCCGGGCAAGCCGAACCGCACTCATGGTTGCTTCAGTTCCGGAATTGACCATTCTTACCATTTCCATGGAAGGCACCATATCAATAATAAGACCGGCAAGTTTTGTTTCAAGTTCAGTAGGTGCACCAAAACTAGTACCTGTTTCAAGAACTTTTTTCAATGCATCAATAACACAGACAGGCCTGTGTCCTAAAATTAAAGGTCCCCAGGAAAGCACGTAATCAATATATTGGTTTCCATCAACATCATAAATCTTACTCAGGTTTCCCTTTTCAATGAATATTGGCTGTCCTCCTACTGACCCACAGGCTCTTACCGGAGAATTTACCCCTCCTGGAATTAAATTTTGAGCTTCTCTAAAAAGATTTTCTGATTTTGATATAGACATAAATTACCCTTTCATTATTGAAAAATCATTATTTCATTATTTATAAACATTTGAATATATCAAACCTGCAATTAAAGGGTCAACAGCTTTTTAACATGGTTCCAAAATCCAGAAATCTATTGACATTTTTAGAATTGCCTGTTAGGTTTGCCGGGTTAATTTTATGGGCCGTTAGCTCAACTGGTAGAGCAACTGACTCTTAATCAGTAGGTCCCGGGTTCGACTCCCTGACGGCCCACCATAAAAGACAAGGCTGATTCAACCCTGGCAGGTTGTTTCAGCTTTTTTCTTTTTGAACCATATTTAAGCATATTCTGGCATATTTAATCCGATTTACAACAATGTGTTGTAACTTTTGTTGTAACTTTTAAAAAGATTATGAATGAACCAACAAATATTCCAATAAAATGAACTTTAACATTGTGACTTGTCCCCCAAGACCAGACTGATCAATCCGTGGATCAGAAGATGTGACTACAGCAAGCAGTTTAGTTCTAACGCCATTTTGTGTATCATCATCAGAATTCAATATTTTTTTTAAGTTTTCCCTGCGTTTTTCAGCATTAAAAAACACAGCATGATCATTCACAATATCTGTAAACTCAAGTCCCAATCCAAGCTCGCTTAACCATATTGCAGATTGATCCGTACGCAATTCTCCTGATGCCAATTGAACATCCAGCAGCCAGTTATCAAGATCCGAGGGTGCTTCTCCTTCATGGTAAAGCAGGAATTTTTTATCTGGTTTTTCTCTAAGAATTCGATGTTTAATCTTAAATTCGTTATTTTTCAGCTCGATTTTTTCAATATCAGGAAACGCAAGTCTTTCATAATCTTCCCGCAGTTCTTTTTTAGCGTCATACCAGAAGATGATCCTGTGTTTTTTAAAAAGTCTGATTAGAGCGGTTGATATGTTATCATTCATAGATAGGTATATTCTCCGGATAAGCCATAAAACTTGCCTGATATGCCTTGGCCAGCTTTTTATGTCATTATTTTCCAATACCCGCTTTTTTTTGATCCGACCCTGAATAACAGGCCTGCATCTTTTAATTTTTGAATATTTCTCATTATGGTTGAACGACCCTTATTCAGCTCCTCGGTTAACGCTTCATAAGACACTTTCGGGTCTGTTCTGATCAATTCTAAAATATGAACCTGTAAATCTGTTAAAGGTTCATGTTTTCGGGTCAAATGAACCTTTAAATCCACATATTCAGGTTGTTCAGCCTTTTTTAAAGGTTCATCCAATCTCGGATTTCGGTGAACAATCACTTTAAAGGTGCATCCATCCCGATCATCAATAAAATCAATATCAGGCCATTCTTCCAGAGATCTTCTGATTCCAGAACCCAGTCCCCGGTATGGAAGCAGCTTTTTAGCCACAAATGATGCCAGAATCGGATTACGGATATTTGAGTTGCCGGCTGTAATTTTTTCTATGGTAAGGTTGTTTGGCAAATGACCAGGGCTGATGATCTCGATTCTGTCTTCAAAGATAAAGATACGAATAACCGCGCTGATAAAGTAATCTCTGTGGATCAACGCATTCACCAGCAATTCTTCAAAAACAATTTGCGGAATTTCAGGCATACCCGGTGCATTTATACTTTGACCAGCCTGAATTTTTTTAAGATTCCGCATGATAAAGGCCAGAGCTTCATTGTAAATTTTCTTCAGAGGACCGCAGAAATCTTCACTGTCAAGGTATTTGGAAACTGAAATATCATTGCCTGGATACGAAACAGCCTTTACCATAAACTCCGGCTTGATCCACTCTGGATTTTCTGAAAACAAAAGAACGCCTGCCAGATTCAAAAATCCGTTTTCACATGCCAGATTCATGTTTTGAAGCAGCTTTAAAAATTCATCAGGACTTTCCGGCAAATCAATTTTGTAAATATCCCTTAAAAAATCTCTGAACCTCAAACGGTCAATTCTATCAATCCCCGCCTTTGTCGGAATCTCATCCCCATGAAGAAGATCCACACTCTGAAACAGTCTTCTAAGCTCTTCCTTGGAATTCACCCGGCGTTTATCTGAACCGGTCTTCAGCCAGATCACCCCATTCCGGTCAAAATAAGGTTTATCAATTCCTTTTGGAACAGTTAAAACAATGACAATCTTTTCCTCTCCCACCACCACATTTTTGGTCTGTACCAAAAGAGGACTTCTCGCATGCTGACTTGCGGCATTGCTGATGAGTTGGTTGACCCGGCTCACGTCTTTTCTGCTTAACCCGGGAAGCGAACCATCATCTGCCACGCCAATATAGATAAGCCCGCCATCACTGTTGGCAAAGGCCGCCATTTCAGCAGCCAGGGAATCTGGATTGCGGACATCAGCCTTGAATTGGGTTTGACTGTCTTCGCCATGAGCGAGTTGTTTTTTCAAATTTTCCATAGGTTTTCTAACTAAGTCCTGTAATTTTTTTCAATGCCCTGCCGAATTTAGGATAGTTTACTTTTACCCCGTCATCAAGATCAATCTCAATTTGTTGGGTTGTTGTTTGCCGGGATCATACTTCTCGCCATCATCAAAGGACTTTGCCCAGTCTATATAGGGTTGTTTTGGTCGGATGGTTATTGCTGTTCTGTTAATGGTTTTCATCTTTATATCTCGCCTCGTTCTTTCTGGCTTTCTTCTGAATGAGGCATGCTTAATGGAATATCAGGAAATCCTGCAAGCATTATCATATCAGCTTGATAATTCACAAAACCTTCAAAAATATATTCATTCCAAAAGTGTTTATTTTTTCCATATTTCATAAAAAATTCATAAGCTTTGATTTTGTCTTTTCCCCCTGCTGCTTTCAAATTCCGATCAAAGAATGCTTCCCAATCATCCCGTTTTGCTGAAGATCCCAGATTGCCATTTAGGTCAATAAGAATATATGGGGTTGTGAATACTAAAGAATATTCATAATTCAGATCTGAAAATGGCTCTGGCATCACCCGGGCATACCAGATCTCATCTCTTTTCCCCTGATAACCGGTTGGTACAATACCTTTTATTTCTTTCCCGGTAACCAATTCCTCTAAAATTACATATCGATTCAAGTGCCCCTTATGGACATAGATTCCCATCCTGGAGTACTGCATACACTCAATAATTTTAATCAACCCAGGGTCTGCTGTTAGATTTTTCAATAGATCAAGAATGACTGTTCCAAACGATTCTTTTTTAATTCCAACACAAAGGTCAAAAAATCCCCAGCATGTAAAATAGGATTGTGTAATTGGACTCTTTGGCGGGAATGAAGGCAAATAAATATCATCAGCCTTGAAAAGAGTATTTGTCAGTTTTGATAACGCAGGCAAATCGGATAATTGTTCTACAAGGACTGAAACCTTGTTTTGTGCATAGATATAAACCGCATGGAGAGGATCATACTTTGATAACTCGTCTCCTGATACTACTCCCTTGTCCAAATCCTGTGCATATGCTTTTGCTTCTTTGATTTCTGAAAAATTTATTATTTTTTGATTCTTAGCTTTTTTTAACCCGTCGATCACTTTTTTTGATATTGGTCCCATTATCAATTCCCGTTGTTTATCTGATAAGTCCCATCCAATCGCTTCCACATTTCCTCTTGCTTTTTATCCAATACCTCAACTGCCTGATCATATTCATTCTGTGTTATTTTACCAATTTTTAATTTTGAATGAATCAAAAACAATTCATTGTCATACCATTTATCAGGATCAAAATTATAAGTCATATCAATTAAACCCAGTTTATCTTAAAAAGGTGTGAACACTTCTTTCCCATCCCTGGCATCAAAAAGGATCTGAGAAACTTTACTGATATCCTCAGCTTTATTAGTCCCATTAATGACAATAGCTTTATTTTCTTTAGAATTAATTTCTGAGTTGAAATTCCAATTTTCAATACAAGCCCGAATTACTGCCCGCTTCTCTTCAGATAGATACATGAAGTCTCCTTTTTTCAGATTATAACGACTATGGAATTGAGTTTATTATTGGTATATTGCACTTGGGAGGGAAGAATTCAAGGATTATTGAATGTTATATTGAAATGGTTTGAGACGTAATGGGAAATAAAGTTTCTATGTGTGGAAAATTTGAAAAATAATTTCAAAATTCAAGATTTACCCTGATTTACAAAGATACTTTTCCACGATATATAAATGATGGAAAAAGATTGAATTCCTTGACGGGCAGGTCTTCAGAAAATTATTTTATGCCCGATTAAGAATGGAACCTTGAATATTTTCTCCAGGGCCTTGAATTTGCAGATGGCCGCTTAAAATATTCTGGAGACTATATTTCTGGTCGTCAAATGAAAACAATAATCACTTATGAATTTGGCGGCCGGGTGGTTTTGAATACCAGGAGCAGAGGTAAAGCCGCTGACCGGTGAACTACGGGAACTGTGGATCCGGACAATGCAGAAAACCAAACTTCAACACAGAAGGATGTATGATACCCGACATACTTTTGCATCGTGGGCTCTTGCTGCTGGAGAATCACCGGAATGGGTAGCACGGACATTGGGTCATGTGAATACTTCAATGGTCTATAAGACGTATGGAAGATACATTCCCAACCTTAAGAGAAAGGATGGGAGTTCCTTTGAAAAACAATTTACAAGGCCGATCATTGAAGGTAATTTACGACAGGCACAATTTTAGGCACAATTTTCATTTTTTATCTGTAAATCACTGATTTAACTGGATGAAAAATGGTGGAGGCGGCGGGAGTTGAACCCGCGTCCGAAAACGATCACCCCAGGCTTCTACATACTTATCTCAAAATTTAAAATTAATTGCAAAGTCTCCTTTGAGATGGATACGAAACAATATAGTCTGAAAAGTTTAACCTTTAAGGTTCAGACAACCTTAAAAGGCGGTCTTGCAAAGTCGACGTCCTGACCTGAGATCTGCAAGAAGGATATCAGCAGGACGGAAGCTGCTCTACGCAGCTACAGCGTAATTATAATCATCTGCGATTATGTTTATGCATTGCCAATTTTACGAGCTGACAAAAGACTCGGTATGCTACCATAGACTTCAAAATCTCCGTCGAAGCCATTTCGCCCCCAAATTTTAAAAGATCAGTTATAGCTAATAATAGTTCTAAAAGCTAAAAAAGTCAATATCAACAGAATCACCATATTGCCAAAACTGGTGATTCATTTTGCCTTATGAATATTTCTTGCGATCCCGATCAAGATCCCTTTTGATATCTTTTTGTTTAATGCTTTGTCTTTTATCGTATAATTTTTTACCCCTGCCAAGGCCTATCAATACTTTTATTTTATTATTCTTAAAATATATTTTCAGGGGGATGAGTGTATACCCTCTTTCTTTAATTTTACTCCAAAGTTTTTTAATTTCATATCCATGGAGTAACAATTTTCTTGTTCTATGGGTTTCGTGATTGCTGTAATATGCATATTTGTATGGAGAAATATGCAGTTGCCTCAGGAACATTTCTCCATTTTTTATATCAGCATATGCATCTTGGAAACTGACTCTTCCCTCACGGATAGATTTAACTTCCGTTCCAACCAAAACAATTCCAGCCTCATATTCCGAGTCAATTTGATAATTGTGCCTGGCTTTTTTATTGGTTGCAATTATTTTAATAAATTCAGAACTCATTTATTATTCATCCACTTCACCAAAAGGAAGGATGTCTTTATATTCTTCCAGAATAAAATCAAAAATTTCCTGAACACAATTTAACTTCATTATTTTTTCCACGTTATTTTTAGCCTTCTTTGTATCAAGATTTCGAATCAATCTTTTAACAATAGGAACTGAAGCTGAATTCATTGAAAAATTCGTTAAGCCCAGACCAACCAAAACAGGTATATTCATTGGATCTCCTGCCATTTCACCACACATGACAAGGTCAATACATTTTTTCTCTGCTGCATCATAGGTCATTTTTATCATTTTTAAAACAGCAGGATTTAGAGCCTGGTAGAGATGGGCCACCATTCTGTTGCTCCTGTCAATGGCCATGGAATATTGAATCAGATCATTTGTTCCAATACTAAAAAAATCCACATGTTCTGCAAGGTTTTCAGCGATCATTACTGCTGATGGAACTTCAATCATGACTCCAAGGGGGATATCTTTATTGAAAATTTTATCTTCATACTCAAGTTCAAGAATGGCTTTGTTCATCACCTGTTTGACTTGAATAATTTCTTCAACACAGGAAATCATAGGGATCAGCAGTTTAATATTCCCAAATGCTGCTGCCCTGAAAATTGCTTTTAATTGTGTGATAAAAATATCTTCATTTTCAAGGCAGAACCTTACTGCCCGCAGCCCTAAAGAAGGGTTGGCTTCTTCAATGCTTGTCAGATATGGATTCACCTTATCTCCATTAATATCGAGCGTCCTGATAGTAACACTCTGCGGGCTCATGAATTCGACAAGCTCTTTATACTTACATAAAAGTTCATCTTCAGTAGGAAATCTTTTTAAATCAAGATATAAAAACTCTGTTCTGAAAAGGCCTATACCGATGGCCCCATAATCTTTTGCTGCAACAACCTCTTCTACAAGTTCAATATTGGCCATGAGATTTAATGAAATTCCATCTTTTGTTACAGCAGGCAGATGGCTGTCTCTTTCTAAACCGGCTCGATATTCTTCAAATCTTACCATACGCTCTTCATACTTGAAGAGAGTATCTTCGTCAGGATTGATGATCAAAGTTCCCGAAGAACCGTCAACAATTAAAAAATCATCACTTTTGATATTAATAGTTGCAATGCCTAACCCTAGAACAGAAGGTATTCTTAATGCTTTTGCAATAATACTTGTATGGGAATCCTTTCCTCCACGATCAGTTACAAACCCTTTTACCCGTTCAAGTTGTATTTGACTGGCATCGGCAGGCGATAAATCATGAGCAACAATTATGACACGTTTATTTATATCTGAAATTTTAATATCCTGGGCTCCGACAAGATATGACATTATTTTGTCGGATACCTGAACAATATCATTAACTCTTGCCTGCAGATAGACATCATCAATCTTCTGGAACATAATTTTTACTTTTCTTGAAACTTTTCTCAATGCCCATTCAGCATTGATTTTGTCTTTAGAAATGGTCTCAATGGTCTTACCATACAGCATCTTATCTTTAAAAAGCACCATATGTGTTTCAAGAATATTTAAATTTTCTCCCAAATCTTTATCAAGGGAATCAATTACCTTGGCATGATCATTTTTTGCTTTTAAAACGGCCTGTTTAAAACGGTCAATTTCATTGGGTACCAAAGCATCACTGACCGGATACCGTTTAGTGATATTGACACCTTCTCTATCAACAATATACGCCTTACCAATACAGATGCCTGGTGAACCGCTTATTCCTTTGAGAATTATCTGTTCTGCCTTTGAAATACCCATCTTTATATTTCTCCAAAGCCGGCTTCAAAAAAATCAAAAATCTGATCAAGAATCATCTCATCTTTCTGATTTTCAATTTCAATCACAATCTTTGTTCCTTTCACAGCACACAAAGTCAATATGTCGATTATACTTGCAGCATCAACCTTTGTTGAATTTGCACAAAGCCAAACGTCAGAGTAAGCCGATTCGACAATTTGTGCTATTTTGGATGCTGGTCTTGCGTGCATTCCAAGCTCATTTTTTACCGATGTTTTGCGAGCAATAATTATTCTATCCTTAAAGCTTAATTCTTTCTATAAGAAGTTTCTTTTTTTATATCTTTTTATAAAAGATGTCAATGTATATGCAGGTTTATAGTCTATGCAAGGCCAGCTTGTAATTGACGATTATATTTTTATGTGATAGGCCTTTGGTTCAAAGAGTTTAATAACACATATAGGCCTATTTTACCAGATTCCATCTACGCAATATGCCTAATAATAAGTAAATTATTGGAATAATCAACATGGAAAAAAATGTAATCAACGGAAAATATCCTATTAATGATTTTAAAACCGGCGAGTCATGGCGATTATTTAAAATCATGGGAGAATTTGTTGAAGGAATTGACGCATTACACAATCTTGGCCCTGCAGTATCTATTTTTGGATCTGCAAGGACGAATCCCGGGCATCCATATTATAAAAAAGCAGAACAGCTTTCAGCATTATTTGCCAAAAAAGGATACGCAGTTATCACTGGTGGAGGCGGTGGCATTATGGAGGCTGCCAATAAAGGGGCTAAACGGGGTGGGGTAGAATCTATCGGACTTAATATTTCACTGCCTTTTGAACAAAAACCTAACCCTTATGCAACTACACAAATTGAATTTAATTATTTTTTTGTTCGAAAAGTAATGTTCTTAAAATATGCCCAGGCTTATATTATAATGCCAGGAGGATTTGGAACACTTGATGAACTGTTTGAAACTATCACATTGATTCAAACTCAAAAAATTCGAAAAATGCCGATTATCCTCGTGGACAAAGACTATTGGGATGGTTTGATTCATTGGGTGCAAAATAAATTTTTAGAAGAAAAAATGATTTCTGAAAAAGATCTTGATCTGTTTCATCTGCTGGATGACCCCGAAGACATTATTCAGGTCGTAGAAGATTTTTATCAAACTGCTGATGATTAACCATGAATCTGCAAAGTCTTTTGAAAAATAAAACAAGGCATGAGTCTTGCCCAGGAAAAAATGATAAAGGACATCTACAATATTTTAAATTACTTAATTTTTATATGAATAATTTATGAAATTATTTGAACCCAACACTAAAAGCAAAACCTTAACCAATACATATAATGCCGAATCAATTGAAGTCTTAAAGGGACTGGATCCTGTCAAAAGAAGGCCAGGGATGTATACTGAGACTTCCAGCCCTGATCATCTGGCATTCGAAGTTATTGACAATAGCGTGGATGAAGCGATTGCAGGATATGCAAACCGGATTGATGTTGTGTTAAAAAAGGACCAATCTATTATAGTTTCTGACAATGGGCGCGGAATGCCTGTGGATATCCATCCCAAAGAAAAAGTGTCGGGTGTGGAATTGATCATGTCAAAACTTCATGCCGGTGCTAAATTTTCCAATAAAGACTATAGTTATTCTGGAGGCCTTCATGGTGTTGGCGTTTCTGTTGTAAATGCCCTGTCTTCCAGTTTGACAATTCTCATCAAAAGAGATGGACACGAATATCGTATTGGATTTAATAAAGGGATCAAAACTGAAAATCTATCAATTGTAAAAAAACTTAAAAGGAAAGAAACCGGAACATCTCTTCAATTTTATCCTGATATTTCCTATTTTGACAGACCTACATTTTCAAAAACAGCTTTGAAAAATGCTTTGAAATCAAAGGCCATTCTTTGCAAAGGGCTTATTACAACTTTTTATGATGAAGAATCAGGGGGAAAAGACACCTGGAAATATGACCATGGGTTGGATGACTATCTAAATGAAAATTTGAATGATAAAAAATGTATTTTCCCTCATCCTTTTGCCGGAGAACTTCATGGAGATGAAATAAAAATCTTATGGGCTGTTAACTGGACAATAGAATCCGGCTCTAATCCTGAAGAAAGTTATGTTAATCTTATTCCCACACGATTGGGAGGAACCCATGTCAATGGGTTTCGATCAGGGCTTTTGGAATCTGTCAGAGAATTTTGCAAGTTTAGAAACCTTTTACCCAAAGGCTTATATCTTGCGCCGGAGGACATCTGGGACAAGATCGGGTATATTCTTTCTGTCAAACTTTCCGATGCCCAGTTTTCAGGGCAGACAAAAGAAAGACTTTCCTCCCGACATTGTGCAAGTCTTGTAAACCTTCAAGTCAGAGATACCTTCAGCTTGTGGCTGAACCAAAACATTGAAGAAGGTGAAACTCTAGCTGCATTTGCTATTGAAAATGCAAAAAATCGAGTGAAAAAAGCCAAAAAAATTACTAAAAAAAGATCCTCAAACGGCACCACACTTCCAGCTAAATTGTCAGACTGCACAAGTATTGATCAGGCAAGGCGGGAATTGTTTTTTGTGGAAGGAGATTCTGCCGGTGGTTCTGCAAAGCAGGCAAGGGACAGACGTTTTCAAGCTATTATGCCCTTACGTGGTAAGATATTAAATACCTGGGATCTTGAATCTTCTGCCATTATTGAATCCAAAGAAATCAGGGATATTTCCCAGGTTTTAGGTGTAATACCAGGGTCTGATGATATTTCCAAACTCAGGTATAACAGGATTTGTGTACTGGCAGACGCTGACTCAGACGGGCTGCATATTGCTACATTGATGTGCGCCCTGTTTTTTAAGCATTTTCTCAAAATTGTAAAAAATGGACATGTCTATATTGCAATGCCTCCATTATATAGAATAGACGTGGGGAAAGAAGTTTTTTATGCATTGGATGATTCTGAAAAAACCAATATTATCAAAAAAATAAATCGGCGGAAAAAGCAAGGCAAAATAAATATCCAGAGATTTAAAGGATTGGGTGAAATGAATCCTGCCCAGCTAAAAGAAACAACCATTTCACCCGATTCCAGACGACTGGTACAATTATCCGTAGCTAATGGGTCTGAAGAATCTTTAAAAGAAGTTTACGAAATTATGGATATGCTCCTTGGGAAAAAAAGAGCAAAAGATAGAAAAACCTGGATAGAATCGAATGGCAATATAAAAGAGATTGAGTCATGAGAGAAACGCTTCCATCTGCAATTGAGGATTATGAACAAATACCTTTCCAGGAATTTACCCAGAAAGCGTATTTAAACTATTCAATGTATGTTATTTTAGACCGCGCCCTGCCCCATATTGCAGACGGTTTAAAACCGGTACAAAGAAGAATTGTTTACTCCATGAGCCAATTGGGGTTGGCGTCTACAGCCAAGTTTAAAAAATCAGCAAGAACAGTGGGTGATGTACTTGGCAAATTCCATCCCCATGGAGATACAGCCTGCTACGAAGCCATGGTTCTTTTAGCACAGCCTTTTTCTTTAAGATACCCTCTGGTTGACGGCCAGGGGAACTGGGGTGATCCCAATGACCCCAAGTCTTTCGCTGCCATGCGGTATACAGAATCCAGATTATCACAATATGCTGATATTTTTCTTTCCGAAGTTGATCAGGGAACCTCGGACTGGGTACCTAATTTTGATGGGACCTTAAACGAACCAAAGCTTTTACCTGCAAGACTTCCTAATATTTTGCTGAATGGATCCGCTGGTATTGCCGTTGGCATGGCAACCAATATACTTCCCCATAATCTGCGTGAAGTTGCAAAAGCATTAATTCACCTGATTGATAATGAAAATACAAGCCTTGATCAAATCTGCAAATTTATCAAGGGTCCTGACTTTCCAACTGAAGCGGAAATCATCACACCCCGTTCGGAAATAAAAGATATTTACAAAACAGGACTCGGCAGGATTAAGATGCGGGCTAAATTTCATGTCGAAGATTCGGAAATAATTTTCACAGCTCTCCCCCATCATGCCTCCACGGAAAAAATTTATGAGCAGATTGCCTCACAAATGGAAGCAAAAAAATTGCCCATGGTCAGTGATATAAGGGATGAGTCAGACCATGAAGACCCCACACGGCTTGTCGTGATTCCACGCTCCAACAGGATAGATCTTAATGCCTTAACCGACCATTTATTTGCCACAACCGATCTTGAAAAATCATATTCTTTTAATATGAATATGATTGGCATTAATGGCAGGCCCCAGGTTAAGAATCTAGTTGAAATACTTACCGAATGGCTCGAATACAGGGCAGAAACAGTAAGAAAAAAATTAAATTTCAAGTTAGAAAAAATTTTAAAGCGTCTTCATATTTTAGAAGGCTTTCTTATTGCCTTTCTTAATATGGATGAAGTCATTAAAATCATCAGAAGGTCGGATCACCCCAAAAAAGACCTTATCAAGGCCTTTTCAATAACCGAACTGCAGGCAACTGCCATTCTTGAGATCAGACTGCGGCAACTTGCCAAATTAGAAGAAATTAAAATAAAATCTGAACAAAAAGATTTGAATTCACAAAAAAAAGAGCTTGAAAGAATCCTAGGCAAAGAAAAAGCATTCAAGAAATATATAAAAGAAGAGATAAAATCTGATGCAAAAAAATATGGGGATAAAAGACGATCGCCCATAAAAAAACGAAAAGAAGCAGAAAAGTTTTCTGTTACAGATGTAATGGATATACAGCCTGTAACCATCATTTTGTCTAAAAACGGTTGGATTCGATCAGCTAAGGGACATGATATCAACCCTGAAGCTGTAAAATTTAAATCCGGAGATTCTCTTCTGGGACATTTAAGAACAAAAAGCGACAAACCCATCATTTTTCTGGACAATACCGGCCGAAGTTATATGCTCTTTTCCCACACACTGCCGTCTGCCAGAAGTAATGGAGAGCCTTTAACAGGTCATTTGTCTATCCAGGCAAATGCCCATATAAAATTTATGCTGTCTGGGGAAAACAATAATCATTTTTTGATCGGCTCGAGCAGAGGATATGGGTTTATCCTTAAATTTGAAGATCTTTTGACCAATTATAAAAATGGCAAAGCAGTTGTCACTTTAAAGGAAAATCATGAATTATTAAATCCAGAGGCTGTCATTGATCTGGAAAAAGACTATATTGCCGCAATTACGTCTAAAGGCAGACTTTTGATCTTTAAATTAAACCAATTGCCTAACCTAAAAAAAGGACAGGGAAATAAAATCATTTCCATACCAAAAAGAGAACTGAA
>Ga0257124_1001860_pt1 | contig 13714 bp, 15 predicted proteins | sample SI106_150metaG_FD_190154 | JGI IMG/M metagenome (GOLD analysis project Ga0257124, IMG submission 190154) | Marine microbial communities from Saanich Inlet, British Columbia, Canada - SI106_150 | ecosystem: Environmental > Aquatic > Marine > Inlet | place: Canada: British Columbia | collected...
ATTTATTTTTTGTTGTAATGTTTGATGATATCTTGCATCGATTTGATCGGCTGGATCTAACATTTGAATAATATCATTAGTTTTTTGTAATTCTATTTGTTTTTGATCTAGTTCAACTTCAAATCTTGATATTTCATCGTTTATAGTAGACTGTTCTTTGAATATAACATGAGTATCTATCCCTTTTTCTAAAATAGATGTTAACGTATTATCATCAATATCGAATATTGGAACAAGCCGTTGATAAGATTTTTTATCAATAGTAATAATATTATCTTTAATAAATAAATCTGTTAAATTATTAAAATCGTTAGTTGAAATATTAGCATCATTTCTAGAATGATAGAATAACATTAGATTATATATGATCATAAATAATGGATAAATATTGTCATAATATTTAAACATGTTATTTTTATAAATCTCTTCTTTAGTAATTTTGCTTTTAATTATACTGGTAAACGGTGATGTTAAATTTTCGATGTATTTGCTAAACATTTGATTACTATTATATGTTACATATTTCAGATGTTCATCATATAAATCAATTAAATGACCGATTGGAGAATTTTTTTCATTTTCTATAATTCTTGATAATGGATAATACTGTAGAATAACATCAATAATATCTGTACAACGAGTATTTATTGATTTAACTAAAGGATTTTCATTATTAATATCAGAATGATATAAATCATTTGTATGTTGTAGTAAATATTGAATAAGTTCTAAGTTATTGAAATAACAAGTTTTAACAAGTTTTGAGTCTGTTATATTATAATCAATATCATATATCATAAATTTATTTTCATTATGAACATCAATTATGCTTATATTATCTTCCCGTAAATATTTAAATCTGCCTATTGGTATATTTTGAATAATTCTACGATCAGTTGTATCAAATATTTTATTCAAATTAAGCTCAAATTCATAATTACTTGCGATATTATTAAACACTTCATCAAATTGTATTTGATTTCCCATAACATCAACTATTCCAACATCTTGATAATTGTCTTTTAATTTTGTTCTTATAATTGTATTTACGGTCTTCGTTAATATAGATTGACCATTTATTATCATTACATTATCAATTGATATTGTAATTAGACTTAACATTAATTTTAGTAAAATACTTTCGTCCATTTGTCCATGTGCTGAATTTAGTTCCATTAATATTTTTATAATTGTTTTATGATTATCATTTGGTTGTGTTGTTAAATAGTCTTTTAAATGAACATTGTTACTTAAATCGCAAGCTACACCATTAACGACATGAGCTTTAATATTCTGTATGATAATTGCGTTGATATTTCCTAGGATTAAAGTTATGATATGATATTTAATTATTCCTAAATATTCATTAATTATTGTGTATATATTTCTAATTGGATGATTTTGTTTATTAAGAGAATAACAACCTACATTATAACCTATTAATCCAATATTTGGTGGTTGTGGAGGGTTAACAATTATATCATCTAAATATTGTTGGGCTATATTATTAATTGGGTAAAGTTTACCATTAACCGGTTGTATAACTACACCTGGTCCTGGAACGTTTGGAATTGTCAATCCTGGATTAATTGGTACTGGAATATTTTGATTATAACATGTATGATTATCTATATTATTTCTACGTAATGGAATATATGGTATATTTTCTGGATGAGCATTATTAACAACACCTCCTTCATAATATGTAATTTGTTCATCATTTTTATTGATTGATGGTATAAGTTTAAGATAAAATTTGTTGATATCAGTTAAATTAACACTTTTGTAGTCAATCCAGAAATAGTAAACATCACTAATTTTTGTTATTAGTGGATATATGTTGTCATATATTTTTGGAATGTTAACAATATTTGGATTGATATTTGGAGTGATATTTAGTATATAATTTAGATATCGGTTACCACTTATTTGATTTATATCATCTACTAATTTATTTAAAGTATCGGTAAATTCATCAACTGATGATATCATAGTATTTATAATACTTGATTCAGATCGATCTAAATATTTATTGAATATTAAAACTATTTGATCATATCCAAACATAGCAATATCCTTATGGACACTGCTAATATTTATATCAATAAACTTATTTAATTTAGGTAATTCAACATTTAATATTCTATCTACTTCCTTAAGGCAAATATATATAAACCGGACATAATACCTATTAATGTATGAAACTATTTTCGATATATTATAATAAATGTATCTTAAATTAATCGAATTATTAGGATTACCAGGGTTATTAATATCATTATACACATTATTTTTAATATTATCAATACATTGTATGATATCGTTAATTATTGTATTGATTCGATTATGAATATCCAAATTAATATATTCAGCAAACGAATGTATCACTGAGAAAAACATAACTTGTGGAACTGGTTGCGTATTTGGATCAAATGTGCGTATATCTAAATCTAGTAAATATTTGATATAATCTTCATTAATAATCCGTGCGCCACCAAAAACGTTATTATATTTTGGAACTAGCATATTGTACAATTTCTCTAGTTTATGCTCACCGTATATTTCAACTAAACCAAGTCCTGCTCCCACATTGTCTGTGTTCACTAGTTGATGTGCTGGTTTAATTATGTCTTGATCATTATTTACACCAAAATGGAGAGGTAATATTGGTGTAACAGGTGTAATAAGTAAATTATACGCTTGTCTTCTATCAATAATGACTCGATTCGCTGGGTTATCAATAATAATATTATCTAAATTAAGTACTGACGCTTGACTGAATTTATCAAATATTGATCTTATTAATTCTATATTTCGAAATACATTAGTAGAATCTTTAATAATACTTGACAAACTATTACCAACCGTAAATAAATCTTTAGTTAATTTTTGTGAATTACCATTTAGTGATATTATATTTTCATCATATAATTGTATTAACCGTTCTGTCGGTCTCGTTTCTAAAATTAAATACATTCCATCAATTGCAAACGAATCTTCGGTAATATAACCAACGTTATTACCTATGTGTAATTTTTCAAAATATTTTGAATGTATTTTATTTGTCACACAATCATATACGTCACTATATAAATTTGTTATAAATGTATTTAATGATTGTGTTAACGATTTTTTATTGGTCTCTTTAGATAATTGTAAAATAATATCATTTAAAAAATTATCAATCATAAGGTCTAGTTGATGATTAACATCATACAACATCGTGTGTTTTAATGTGTTTTTAATATGTATAGATAATGTATTAACATCTGGTAAATAATTTCCTAAATAATTATATACCAATGTAATTATTTCCTTCTTTGATTTATTTGTTAAATTTGCGGTTGTATCATGTTTGATGATAGATTCAATATTTTTCTTATCTGGACATTTTTTTATAAAACCAATTGTAGCATAATGGATTGGTAACATTCCATTATCATCCTGTAAATTTGGGTTTGCGGTATGCTCTATTAATAATTTAACTATCTTTAATAAATGATATTTAGATGCTAAATGTAATGCTGTTCTATTATTTTGATCTAATGCGTCGATAGGAACATTATTTTCTAAGAAATACTTAACTAATATATAAATCTTATCTTCTTTTAATTTTGAAATAATATCCTCGTTAAGAATAGCATGAATAACAGTATTTTGATCTTGCTGTAAAGTTAGAACAGTATTATTTTTAGAAATAAATTCTTTAATTTTATCTAAATCGCCAGTTCTAACAATACTAAATAATCCATTAATAATACTATTATCTGGTTTTTTATCATTTATTCTAGCATGTTCTTCTTTTTTCTTATAATATGACATTTCGTGTAATGTATAGTATATTATATAATTGATATATTTATTTTTCCATCTAAATTAAATATATGGAAACATAAATCTTGATCATAATAAAAAATTACTTAGCACAATTACATGATCTAGTATTTTCTAAATGTTTTAATTCATTTTTAATAATTACTGATCCATTTTTCTGTAAAAACATCCTATATTCAAATTCATTATTAATACTATTTACCATTTTTATACTCTCATTTAGTTTTAAATTATCTACATAATTTGTAAAAAGACGACCATCTGACATTCTTGCTGGGCATTTACAAATATTTCCAAATTTATTATCACACTCCATAGTTGTTATTATATATATAATGTAATATTATTATTACTAAACTAAATTATATTTTCTAGTTTTATTAAATCATTACATAATTCCGTTTTATTTTTTAATCTTTTGACATTCCCTACACGTTTGTATAAATCTATTTTATTTTGTTTACACTTATTTTTAAGTTCTTGTAATTTTAATTTAGTTAAATCACTTAATTTAATTTTAATTGGTTCCTTAACTTGCTTCTTCGTAGATTCTTCTGGTTTATTATCATCACTAGAATCATTATCACTAGAATCATTATCACTAGAATCATTATCACTAGAATCATTATTTGAATCTTGTTTTTTGTTGTCATCAGATTTAACTGATTCTGTAGTATTTTCCTGCTCATTATTTTCTGAATTATCTTTTTCTGTTACTTCTTGTTCAGTTTCATCTGTTTTTTCACTTTGTGCTTTTTTTCTTAATTGTTTATCTATCCTTTTAGACATTGATGCTACATCTAGTTCATCTTGTATCAATCCATCAACCATATCATCAGTATTCACATTATCAGAATCATTTTCTTCAATTATTTTTTCAGTAACAACAGTTTTTTCATTAGTTGGTAGTTTTTCTTGTAATTTATTAGTAGTACTTTCATTCGAATATACTTCTATAACATTTTTTGAAAATTCTTCATATGAAAAATCTTTATCATCTATAGAACTTTCAGAATCATCTGCTGTATCATCTGCTGTGTCATTTTGAATAATCTCGCTTTCCTTAAATAATGATATGTTTTGTTTGTCTGGAATTGTAATTGGGATTTGGTTTTCTTCTTTCTTAACATCATCTATATTTTTCATATCTTTATTTACTAATTCCTGTTTGGAGGATCCTGATCTTTTTAATATTGATGGTCTTTTCATATTTGATTGATTTTCTGGAGGTGGAGATTGTTTTCTACTTACATCTACAGATGGTTTAATATTAGATACTGGATGATTTTGTTCAGTAGGAACTATTTGTTCATTAGAAACTATTTGTTTATTACGCAAATTCATATGTTGAGTATTTTCACGTGGTGGAATTTGCTGTTCGTTAGGATTTATTTGTTTTCTTTGATTAAAATACTCTAATTGTCTACTACTAGTAAATTGTTCTATTTGTTCCATTTTACCTGTAATTGTTTTAATATCATCATTTAATTGATCTATCTTACTATAGAAATAGTATAATATTAGAGCAAACGCTAAAAATATACCTAATTTATAATCCATTTATTTATGTATATATTAGTGAATCTATAAAAAGAAAAAGAAATAAACTAAATATCTAAATATTCAAAACAATTGAATTCTTAAATGTATGTAATAATATCATTTAAGAATTCTACAAATAATATAAAGTAATGGAATTTAGAAAAAACGGTAAATCTATATTTATAAACAAAAAAATAGGCGAATCTGAAGACATGTTTTTTGATAAAGGATGGTTTTTAGTTAGTCAAGATCTTTCAAAATACAATACTTTAGAAGATCTTATAAAAATTGGTGAAATATATATTAATACCAAATATAAAGGATGTATATATGATATAAATTTAATGAATTTAATAAAATCTTTAACTAATGATATTTATGATGATTAATTATTTTTCCTTATTTAACACTTCTTTTATATATTTAATATTTATATTATCAACTGGAGTAATTCTTAATGCTGAATTAAATTCTTTTAAATTAATAGGATAACCACTAGTCATTACTGGACAAATAGGACATGGATTTTCTGGAGGAATACATACAGGAGGTCTTTTCATTGGGACTGTCCATTTATCAGTATTCAAATACGCATATCCGTATTCGAATTTATTTGTTACTGTATTATCATATTCTCCAAGTGGTTTATGCATTTGTTGATCAAATTCAGTATATTTCATTTCATTTACTTCTTCAACAGGTTTTTTTACTTCTGGTTCTATCTTTTGAACTGGTTCAGTAACTGGAACTAGAGGATCTTTTATTTCAGTTGGTGGAACTGATTCATCAGAAAAAGTTTCTTTATTTTTTTTATTTATATAACGCCTTGCCATCCTATTTGGCGCAATAAATTCGAGTAATGTGTATAATGTCATTGTTATCATTATTATCATAACTAGATCATGATTTGATATTTTTCTTTCAGGAACGAAGTTAAGTAAAAAATAAACAAATGACCCATATATCAAAAATTTAATGAGATGTATTATGTTTCTAATGTTATTCATTTTTTAATAAGTTATATATTTAGTAGAGAATATTTTTAACGAATTAATTAAATTTATATTATTATATTTAATTAATTGATTGAACTAATAATTCTATAGTTTTTGAGAAAGCAATAATCGATGTTATAATCATACTTAATACTACTGAATTTAAATGACGATTATTTATATATTGAATCATCTTTTCTTTGGTCTTATCCATAATAGTCAAATCATTATAAATAGAATATCCAACAATGGCAAGAATACCAGAATTAACGCTATCTCTTACTACTTGCTTTACATCATCACTTTTTGTTCCATTTTCATTATTTAATTTAATTATAAGATTTATGACTAACTGGAAAATAAAGATACCTCCAAATAGAAATATTTTATTTTTAATATAACTATTTTTAGATGTTCCAGGAACACCAATATATGTTGCTAAATAAACAAATATGAATAAAAGTAGAATATTTGCTAATATGTTCATTTATATATTATAGTTTAGAAAATCTAAATTATTTGTTTATGTTTCAAAATATTTTTGGTTTATTATATTAATATTTATAAATGGATAATCTTGATATTCATGCCAAAAAAGTAACAGATAGTTGCTATAATATAACAGAATCTAAAGATAATAAATTATGTAAAATTTTATTTAAAACACCAATAATGACTACACCATTCGGTATTGAAGAATATAAAGGAAAATTAGTATTGAATTTAGAATTTACAAATAAAGATACAAATAAACAAATGAAAGCGTTTTTTAAAGATATTAATAAATATGATGTTTTTTTTAATAACTTAAATAGCATAGATGATCTTGACTTATCTAATAAACAATATAGTAATTTCATTAAAATAAGAGGAAATTATGATCCACTAGTTAGAATGTCATTAAAAAGATCAAAATATAGAACAACAACAGATTGTTATTTAGAAAACGCAGTAACACATGAAAAAGAACAGATAACAACTAGTAGTATACGAAAAAATGATAAAATACAAGTAGTATTTTGTGTTGATAATTTATGGTTACATGAAGATAAATATGGAATATCATTGGTTATTAGTAAATTATTTAAAATTATAAATTAGTCTGTTAGATTTTCATTCATATTTTCTTTTACTTTTTTAATATTTGTTAATTTTTTAATGTATTCTTTTGATGTATTTTCTAACATTTTAGTTGCTCTATCCAAGTTACTTAATTTTGGATATTTCTCTTTAGTATCTTGATATAACGCAGCTTTATAATATCTTGCTTCATTAATATCTATTTTTAGTTCCTTTAATATATCTATAATTTTATCTAATACTTGCTGATGTATTGTATTCGATTTATTGATCCTTGTTTGTTTTTTAGAAGTTTTTCGTTGTTTTACGGACGCTCTTTTTTTAGATTGTTTTCTTGATAATTTTAATGATATTTTACTATTTGATCTAGATTTTAATTTTCTACTTAGTTTTTTACTAGATTTTCTACTAGATTTAGAGTTTTTACTTGATTTAGAGTTTTTACTTGATTTAGATTTTCTACTTGATTTAGATTTTCTACTTGATTTAGATTTTCTACTTGATTTAGATTTTCTACTTGATTTAGATTTTCTACTAGATTTAGATTTTCTACTAGATTTAGATTTTCTACTAGATTTTCTACTAGATTTTTTAATTTTACGTCCCATACCATATTGAACTAATGGTATTTTTTCTTTATTTTTTCCTAATATGATTAGTTCTTTTAGGCTACCTCCTGTATGTTTTATATCTTTACTTTTATACATTTTAATTAATGCATTTAAGAAGGCGTTAACTTGTCTATCCGAACATGAATTAATATCATCTACTTGTATACCGATATTTCTTATTTCAGATAATGGTATAAATATGCTATCGATTGTTTGTGTTTGATCCATATTTGAATATTCGCTAAATATTCTATTTAAAATATCTTCAAAACTAAGAACATCTACTTTTTGATTGTTATTTTGATTATTATTTTTATTAGTAGTTGATGTTTCTTCAATATATTCTCCATTTTTATTTTTTATTTTTTTATCTGCTCCAGCATTATCAATCATATTCATCATTAAGTTGTCACCTAATTTAACAGATATATGAAATATCGTATCACCATCAGAATTTTGAATATTAATTACTTTTGATCTATCAGGATGTTCTTTAATCCAGTCTAATATTAATTTTAATGTAGGAGTATCTCTACGCGCAACAATATGATGTAATATAGTATTACCTTTTCCATCAGTAAAACTTAAATTATTAATTAGATTATGTCGTAATAAAAATTCTATAAGTTGTCTAACATATTCACTATTTATTTTATATTCCTCAATAAGTTCTTTTCCTATAAAATCCTTGTTTTTCAATAAATTATCTTTATATATTATGCTCATTTATATAATAATGTAATATTATTTTTTTTATGAGTTTTATTAACATTAAAAAAATAATTATTAAATAATAAATCAATCATACGTCAAAATCAATGGATAATATTATGATAAATATAAATGATCTTGTATTTAATGAACCAGAATTTGATACATTAATAAATAAATATATTTCAAAGATGTTTATTAAATATAGAAATGATTATAGGAAAATACAAATACAGACTCCATATTTATATATATATAGAATAGATAATCTTGAAGATAAATATATAATATACGTAGAGTTGAATAAAGAAGGTTCATTATACAATCTAATAACTAATATTGATAATTATATAATTGATTCATTTTTATTATTACAAGATCGGTTTGATTATAAATTTAGAAATAATATAAGAAATTACTATAAATCTATAATTTGTGAAATCGATGGGAAATTAGTGATTAAAATTATTCTAGATATAACTGATGGGGAAATCAAACAACCAATTTATTATAAGAATAAGATAGTTACAATAAATAACTTACAAAACAATAATGTTATGGTTACGATGAAACTAAAATATATAGTTTATGAAAAAGAATGCTTTTATTCGAAATGGGATGTTATCTCTCTACACGAACAAAAATATACTGATAGTGATATAGAAAAATATTTAATGCTTAATTAAATATTTATTTTTATTTGTTGTTTAGTTTATCCTAAAAAATAAACATTAAATAAAAAATACATTTAGTTAAATAAATTATCTAATTAACTATTATAAATATAGTAATGATTTTTGATAGCAATACAAAACTTCTCATAATTCTTTTTATAATAATAGGTTTAATTTATGTCCTGAACAAAAATGATAATGATGTGATTCCTAATGAGGGAGAGTTAGAATTAGATGCTACCCAATCAAATGTTGATGATAAAACTATAGATGAAGTTATTAACGATGTCAGTGTAAAACCAGTAGTGTCAAGTATTACTGATGTCCCAATTAATGATAAATGGAGCAATCAATTTAATAATGATCTAGCTAAATCTGGACCTTCGTCTAAAACACCAGTTCCAGTTGATAATGGTTCAAGCCTAGCTAATTTCGACACTTCAATAGCAAGTCAAGATATTAGTAATATAGTAAATGATGGTAAAGTTGGACAACTTATTAAAGAAAACGAGGATAATAAACTTAAATTTATGGCAACTGATCTATTACCAAAAGAAGTAAATAAAGATTGGTTCGAAACAGATTTTACCCAAAATAAAGGAGAACTTAAAAATGATAATCTTATTATGACTGATCGTTATGTAATTGGAGTCAATACTGTTGGTCAATCTCTTAAGGTTCCAAGTTATGATCTCAGACCAGCACCACCATGCCCAAAAATTACAGTAAGTCCATGGAATCAATCTACTGCTGAACCAGATTATAATATTAAAGCCTTGTAATTTAATTCACAATAATATTTTTAAGTATAAGTTTTACTTAAAAATATAAATATATGATATAATAGATAATGGAAGATATCCAAAATAATAGAGAAAATAATAATCAAATTATTCCAATAGAAGAAACATTAGGACTAAAAGAATTAATAACTGATTGGATCGATTTGGATAATACTATAAAAAATCATAGAGCAGAAATAAGAGCATTTAGTAAAACAAAAAAAGAATATGAAGGCATTATACTAGACTTTATGGAAAGTCTAAAAAAAGATGAGGTAGGTGTAGCAACTGGAAAAATAAAGAAAAATATTACGAAAACAACTGAATCAGTTAAACCTGAATTAATAAAGAATACTTTAAAACTATTAGAATTTAGTGAAGAAGATTCTGAAAAAATTGCACAGTTAGTTATGGATAGTCGAAAAGTAACAGAAAAAGTACAATTAAAACAAATAATTCCAAAGAAAAAAATACAGACTAAAAAATAAACATATAAAAAAACGACTTTATAATATAAATAATAAAACATGGAAAATATACCAATATTACATACAACATCATCACTTGACTTATGGCTAGATTCTAGAATAAATTATAATGATTATGATGATAAACCAGATATATATAAATCTGAATATAATAACATATCATTTTATTACAACATAAGTGATATTGAATTAAGTATGAAAAATAATTATTTGAAGGAAACTTATAAAAAATACAACGAAGATAACTCATATCTAGATCTAACTAACCAAGAAGATAAAGATATTTATGATAGAATGAAATATATACAATGTTATACAAATGGAAATAAAATGAAACTTATTTATATCGATCCATTTACTAATAGATATATAGTTGATATGTTATTTCGAAAATTAATTGATAGTAGTCAAGATTTAATATGTCCTAATAATGTACCATTAATATCAACAAATATGAGGAAATCATTTTATAAGTTTTGCTACGAACATAGCAAATATTAAATAAACATATAAAAACTTCACATTTTTCTAATAATATATAAATTTATAATTAGAAAATACTATAATGAATAAACATTATTATGATGATGATGAATATCAAGCTACCATAGAATTAAATGAAGACGATGAATTATACAATTATGAAGTATCCAAACAAATAGATGAACAATCTACAGAATTCTTAAAAAAAGCAAGAAAATTATGGAAAAGAGTTATGAAACCATATTTAAAAAGATGTACAATAAAACAACCAATTGCGTTATTAGAATATCCAACACATGGAATATCGACATATAAATTCATTGATTTTATTATAAAAAACAATAAATCTGTTAAAGATATATTTAATGGAAAATATGTTGATTTACATAATTAAACATGTTCTTGTTTTTTCTATTTCTTTTTTCTTCTTTTCTTTATTCCGTAATTCACATTCATATTTTATTTCACTTAATTTAACCCTTAGATAAGCTGAACTGATTTTCCAATCATTTAAAACAGAAAATATATCATATTTACTATATTTAGTAGACATAACGTTATCAGTTAAATCAATATCTTTTGCAAGTTCAATTACTATATCCCTTATTTATATTATTACAATGAGTCATAATATAAGTAGCAATTGGTTTTGTATGAGTATCTAAATTAGGATTCAAAAATACATAGTTGTTCAATGTATCATTTGTTTTCAATAATTTGATTATATTTATATCAAGATCATGATTATTTATACAATATAAGTTTAATATATTTTGATGCGTATGTAATACAAAAGGAGTAATAAGTGCCTTTATTATTTCAATGTTATGATATGTTGTCTTTCTAATATACAATTCCAATAGGTTACTCCATGAATTTTTAATATGTATTGGTAAATTTCTTAATATGGTAATATCATGATGAGTTGCATTATTATACTCGTTAGTTATTATTTTATAGAAAATTACTTCGTAATCAGATTCATTGATAATTTTTAATTCGAAATCTGGGTATGTTTCACTTATTTTTTGTCTAGTTTTGAAATCAATATTAATTTTAATTATCTTATTATCACACATTGGACATCTATCAGATTTTTCTAACCATTTTTCAATAGATGACCTATCAAAACGATGCCAACAATTGCCAGTTATTACAGGATCATACATAATTTGCCTCGTTATCGGATCAATTAAATCTTCCCTAGGATTTTGTTGAAATTGTGAAACTGGTTCATCAGATTGGTCTATTAAATCGATACATTCAGTTGTTGTGTTTCCATGTAATTTTTGGATAATATTATATAATGCATAATTACGAGTTAATTTATTTCCTATACGTATTTTACATATAGGACAAGTATTATTATTTTCCAACCAAATTAACAATGAGTTCCTATCAAACGTATGCATACATGGCGTCGTAATGACAGGATCTTTCATAATTTCAAGAGTAATTGGATCTAATAGTTCCTCATCAATAATATTATTGGTTGCTGTTATTTCTTCAATAGCATTAGATGATTTATATTGTGTATTGATTTCTAATTCCATTTTAGTAAAATGATAATGGAAATATATATAATAAGAATAATTTTCAATTATTTAATAAAATAATTATGATATAATACAACAGCTACTACTATTTTTACTTTTTGGTGGAATATCAATATATTGTTGCATATGTAAGTTTTGCAATAGTGTTTTTTCTCTTTCATGATTTAGTTGGATTGACGCATACTCTTCTTTTAACGCATAATACGCATTGTTAACTTTGTCAGTTTGATTATTACATCTATGATAATAATCTAATGATTTTTTAAATTGATCATCAACCATGTTAATATTTTCAATATTAAGTAATTCCAATACAACGTCATCGTCAACATTATATTTATGATTTTCAAGATAGATCATTAATGGAATCATTTTATGTTCATTAGATTTTTTCATAATTTCGTATGTTTTAAGTAACTTAATTATTTCAATATCAGAGCTATCTCCTCTTGTGCAATATGAATGTAAAGGAGTATTTCCATAGTTATCCACAAAATCTAAGTTAGATTCAGTTACCAACGCTTTAACGATATTAATATCTACATGTTTATTAGATACATAAGTAGTTAACAAGGTTCTGTTAAGATGTGACACTAACTGTCTATTTTTTACATTTGCAGATATATTACTTAATTTCTCAATGGTCGATGGTAAAGCATTTTTATATTTAGATGTATAACAAATATCATTATATAATTTTTCTGCAAATTCAGTTGACAATTTATCAAACATATTTACAACTTGTTGCGATTGATAATTACATTGGTTATAATAATAATATATGTCATGCATTTGAGTATCTAATATTCCAATATTTTTGATATAAAGTAGTTCTAGCCAGTAAAAGTGTTATAAAGTGATATAACCTCTTACATATGACAAAAAGTCATCATTAATCTAATTAAAGATTAAAGGCTACTAGTGCTCTTATTGATTATCTATGAAAGACTCATCAATT
>Ga0257124_1001869_pt1 | contig 13664 bp, 12 predicted proteins | sample SI106_150metaG_FD_190154 | JGI IMG/M metagenome (GOLD analysis project Ga0257124, IMG submission 190154) | Marine microbial communities from Saanich Inlet, British Columbia, Canada - SI106_150 | ecosystem: Environmental > Aquatic > Marine > Inlet | place: Canada: British Columbia | collected...
GCAGAATCTGCGTATCGAAATTGATAAGTGGAAGGATAATATTTCTGTATTGCTGGATGACATAGAAACGATGGCTCCTAAGGTAGTTATGGAGTATAGCAATAAAATCCAGGAAAGAATATCTTCTCTACTTAAAGGCACAGATAGTAAAATTGAAAGTAGTGATCTGCATAAAGAGATTGCGATCTTTGCGGACAGATGTGATATTTCCGAGGAACTGGGAAGGCTTAGAAGCCATATTTTGTTATTCGATAACGTTATGGATAACGAGGAACCAAATGGTAGAAAATTAGAGTTTATAGTACAGGAAATGTTTCGCGAGGCAAATACAATAGCATCCAAAGCAAACAACGCAGATATAATTAAAGATGTCATTTCAATTAAGACAGAAATTGAAAGGATGAAGGAGCAGATTCTAAATTTAGAATAATTCAATAGTTGTTACATTAAGTCTGGATGTAATTGTGTCGGTTAATAAAAAAAGTAGTAACCTGGTGATAATTTCAGGCCCGTCAGGCAGTGGTAAGACCTCCATTTGTAACGAACTGACGAAGAGTCCTAGAGTTATCCAATCAATTTCCTATACTACTAGAAAGCCTAGAGATGGTGAAAAAGATGGTGTTGATTACTGCTTCGTCGAAAAAAGTGAGTTTGAAAAGCTTGTTCAAGAAGGCAAATTCATAGAACATGCTGAGTATTGTGGCCATTTATACGGAACACCTGTTGGCCCTGTAAGAGAAGTCGCTGAAGATAACAAAATTTTCATACTGGCAATTGATGTTAAAGGTGCATTACAGGTTATGAAGAAAAGGCCTGATGCTGTTTTTATTTTCATAAAAGCACCTGACGATGAGACTCTGAAACAAAGACTAAAGGGCAGGCTTACAGAAGAGGATGAAATAATCAATAAAAGATTTAAGGCTGCCAAGAAGGAGATGGAGGCTAGCAAGCATTACGATTATTGTGTTATTAATGACAGATTAGACGATGCAGTAAAGGAGATTGAGGGAATCTTGCAAATATAGTTTATTTTGTTAAGATAGCCTGAGAGTAGATTCTGATAATCATAAATGATTGCTGGATTCTTCATCAGGATAATAGATCTTTTTGTAACTGTATAATAATAGTTATAATCTAATCCTGATCTAAATGACTAAAAATATAATATTAGGTGTTACTGGTAGTATCGCGGCATTCAAGGCGGCAATAATAGTTTCTAAGCTGAAGAGCCGGGGATTTGATATTACCGTAATAATGACAAAATCTGCACAAAGTTTTATACACCCACTGACATTCAGAACACTTTCTCATAACAAGGTTGTAACAGATATCTTTATTGATGAAAGTGTGTATGACCCCCAGCATGTTTCTATTGCATACAAAGCCGATTTAGTTGTAATAGCACCGGCTACTGCTAATATCATTGGTAAACTGGCATCCGGCATTGCTGATGATGCGCTCACCAGCACTGTAATGGCCTCAAATGTTCCTGTGATAATAGCCCCTGCGATGGAAGAGAATATGTATATGAATCCGATAACGCAAAGAAATATAAATATACTTCAGGAAGTGGGTTATAAATTTGTCGGACCGGAAAAGGGCAAGTTGGCTTCAGGCAGAACAGGAGTTGGTCGTTTGGCAGACATTGAGTTGATTATTCAAACTATTGTAGACGGGTGTGCAAATAAAAGCGATTCTTAAGCATATTGCCAATTAACCGCATAAATGAAGTTAATATTCTAAAAGTAAGTAATGCAAAAAATCAAACTTAAGATAAAGAGAAAAGAAGGCTGTGAGGATCTACCATTACCAGGTTATATGAGTCAGGCGGCAAGCGGCATGGATCTATACGCAGCAGTTGAAAATGATACTGTTGTAGAAGTAAACGAAATTAAATTAATTCCGACAGGGATATTTATTGCCCTCCCATTTGGTTTTGAAGCGCAAGTCAGGCCTCGAAGCGGGCTGGCATTGAAATTCGGGATAACTTTAGTAAATTCACCAGGAACGATAGATAGTGATTATCGAGGTGAAATAGGTATTATCTTATCCAATCATGGCAAAGACAAGTTTATAGTAGAGAGAGGTATGCGTATAGCACAATTAGTAGTTCAACCTGTTGTTCATGCTGAACTGGAAGAAGTAGAGGATTTAGATGAGACTCACAGAGGTGAAGGTGGTTTCGGACACACAGGGCACTAAATAGAGCATAATAAAGTAATCGAAACAAAAGTTATTTATAAATTAGCAACTAGGCTTCAATATTTGTTACTTTTGAAGGAGCTAATTTTTCTATGCAAAGAACCAGAGTTTTTCACTCAGCATATTCAATTATTATCTGCACCGTTGGAATATTTATTTTAATAAGTATAGCAACATTCTCTCCTAATGATCCTCCTTTTGCAAATTATCCAGTCAACAATCCCGTACAAAATTACTGTGGTATAATCGGAGCTGGTGTTTCCGGTTGGCTATTGACATGCATAGGAATAACTTCATACCTCTTCGCACTATTAATAGGCGCATTGGGAATATCACTCTTCGTAAAGAGAAAGATTGATATTCTGTGGGTTAGAATACTTGGTGGAATATTGCTTATTTTTTCAATTTCTCCAATCCTGGGCATTCTTGACAACTTCGCAAATTTGTTCACTTACCCGGTTAAAACTGGTGGCATTGTTGGGATGATTGCAGCATTTAGATTAACGGAATATCTTGGGATTCCTGGTGCCTGCATTGTTTTGACTATGGGATTTATTATTTCCATAATGCTTATTTCTAATAAGTCAGTGGAGTCGTTCTTTGGCTGGGCATATAGTGGAATAGCCAGGATGGTTTTTACCAAATCTTCTGCTATTGACAGCACTAACGTTGATTCCAATATTGACGTCGAAGAAGATGCATTTGATGTTGAAAGTAACATCATTGAAGAGGACTTTCCAGAGAGTGATGTTGTTACTCCACCGTTAGTGGAACTTAAGCCTAGAAAGAGAACGGTACTGTCAAGCGAGAAGGAGCTTAAGGTACCTAAAGGCAAACGTACCAACTTTAAAGATAAGGATTATACCCTTCCTCCGATTTTACTGCTAGATCAACTTAAAAAACATAAGCTTGACAGCGATGAGCATGTCATGGAGAAGGCGAACGTATTAAAGGAAACCCTGAAGCAATTTAAAATTTCTGCTGAAGTTGTGGGATTGGAAAAAGGTCCATCTGTTACCATGTATGAGTTAGAGTTGGCTCCCGGCACAAAAGTCGGGAAGATATCAAATCTCGCTGATGATATTGCTATTGCTCTGAAGGCTCCGAGCATTCGCGTCGTTGCACCTATACCTGGAAAATCAACTATTGGAATTGAGGTGCCAAATACGCATAGAAAGCCTGTACAGATAAGAGAACTGTATGAAACAGCAAGTAAAGATAATCATAAACGCACGATACCTTTATTATTGGGTAAAGACATTGCCGGGTATCCCTTAATTTCTGATCTTGCTGCTATGCCACATTTATTAGTTGCCGGTACTACAGGCTCAGGAAAATCTGTATGTTTGAATTCTATAATATTGAGCATACTTCTTTTCCAAAGACCTGAAGAACTGAAATTAATTTTGATAGACCCTAAGATGGTGGAATTCACAGCTTTTAAGGATATTCCGCATTTGATTACTCCAGTTGTAACTGACATGAAGAAGGCTGCAGGGGTTTTAGAATGGGCTGTTGCAAAGATGGACGAGCGATACAAGCTTCTGTCAAAGGCGGGCGTCAGGGACCTTGCCGGATATAACAGGTTGAAGGATTCTGAAAAGTTAAAGAGAATTGATCCCGAGGGTGTTGGAAATCCTGATGATATACCATTTCATATGCCTTGTATGGTTATAGTTGTCGACGAATTGGCTGATTTGATGATGGTTGCATCAAAAGAGGTTGAAGCTTCTATTATAAGGCTATCTCAGAAATCCAGAGCTGTTGGTATTCATCTTGTAGTTGCAACCCAAAGACCATCAGTTGACGTAATTACCGGTTTAATAAAGTCAAATCTTCCTTCAAGAATTTCATTCCATGTCTTTTCAAAGGTTGACTCACGTACAATTTTAGATCAAAATGGTGCTGAAAAACTTTTAGGCAAAGGTGATATGCTGTTTCTGCCCCCGGGCACCTCCAAGCTGTCTCGAGTGCAGGGGGTATATGTCAGTGATGAAGAGATCAATAGAGTAGTAGCTTATCTTAAGCAGATGTCGGTTCCGGAATTCAGTTCGGAATTAAAGGTATGGCAGAGCTCCGCTAAAGAAGACAATACCACAAAAGATGAACTTTACGAGGAAGCAGTAAGAATTATATTAGAAACACAACGTGGATCTGTATCGCTTCTACAGCGCAGACTAGAGATTGGTTACTCTCGATCAGCCAGACTGATTGATTTGATGGCTGAAGATGGTATTGTAGGAGAATATAAAGGAAGCCAGGCTAGAGAAGTATTTGTCACACTTGATGATTGGGAGTCGCAGAAGTAGTGAATAAAATATGAACATTGAAAATAAAAATATAAACACGCAGGAAGAGGAAATAAGCTTAAAGAAAAGTGTTATCTTTAATATCCCAAATAGGATAACGCTTTCACGTCTCTTTCTTGCTATAGTATTTTTTGTTTTGTTAACTTACAGGCATTTCAACATATCCTTTGTTATATTCCTAGTAGCAGCTGCTACAGATTGGCTTGATGGATATCTTGCAAGAAAATGGGAATTGTCTACTGACCTAGGACGGCTTGTTGACCCTTTTGTTGATAAGGTTATTATTTGTGGTACTTTTATTATCTTTGTGAATGTTGCAGATGATATTATTGCACCGTGGATGGTAATCACAATAGTCGCCAGAGAGTTTCTGGTTAGCAGTATAAGAGGGTTTTCTGAATCAAAGGGGGTGAAATTTGCAAGTAACATATGGGGTAAAACAAAGATGTTCATACAGTCTTGGACTATATGTGCCATGCTCCTCTATTATGCGCACTTCGAAAACGTAGGTTGGGCAGAATACATGGTTTCTGCCTTCATGTGGATTACAATTATAGTTACCGTCGGTTCCGGCATTACTTACATCTACTCTGCAAAGAAAACATTACTGGCTGCTTAGTGAACCTACAGCCAGTAATTATTTTCAATATAGCGATTACTCTTTAACAACAAACATTCCTTCCATATTGCCCGTCAGAACCACTTTGATTCTTTCGTGCCATAGTTTACCAAACTCCTTAATCTGTTCATCAGTACCAGACCCACTAACAGACAGAGGCATTAACTCTCCCATTTTTGGGTTGGAAGGAAGCATACTATTGTTATATGATACCTCTACACTTTTTCCATTATCAATTCGTTCAAAAATTGCCGAGCATATTGCACCTGCAGGCGCTTCGCTGCTTTCGTCGAACGTCAATAGATTAAACCTGTTAAATTTTCCGCCACCTAATCCATGAAATCCACTTTCTCCTGCAGCGCCTGTTATAAGTGTAACAACCTGAGAGATCGGGCCATTAACCTTGTACCCAATACCACCTCTAAAAGTAACTTTGATATCTCCTCTAACAGGTATTTCATCTCCATAGAGATGCTTCAACGCCGTCAGTGTTAATCTATAAGCACCTGAGACAGCAGGGCAGGAATGACCGGCAGTTTTCACAGCATCCTCATATCCATACACAAATGGTTCATCTTTGTCCATAGCGCCTAAAGCGACGGCAAGAGGATCTTTCATTTTAATTGTTTCAACCTCATCAAGAAAATCTATATTAAACTTAGTCTGGCCTTCTGCCATTACTCCACCTCCAAATATGATTGTTAAAAACAAAAAAGATAAAAAAATATTTAAATATATTAATAATTTCAGTTTTAGTTGTTTCAATGATAATACTCCCAATAATTTGCTAATTATTAATTCTAGTGCGAAACCCTTTTATTATAACAATGTACGATCCAACCCCGATCAATAGATTTAATAGGTTAAGTGGTAATGGTAGAAATTTAAAGCCAATAAAAATGGTTTCAAACAACAGAACAGTACCCAGAATTAAGTAGAAAAATATTAAAAACCAGTTCAGCCCGGCTACAGTCTTATTACAGTTTGTACATTCATACGTATTCTTGTTGCAGGATGGTATAAAACCAAAAATAATACCGGTCATCTCTTTAAATTGTAATGGGTTTGAACAAGTCGGACAATTTTTCATAGCATAATTAAAATATTAAAAAGAGTAATTATAGATTCTGAAAGCAAAAAATCAATGTCTAAAATTTGAGGAAAAGCTAACTTTATGATTCGTCTCGGTATGAATGTTTGAAATGCTTATCATACAGCTTTGAATATTCGAAATTTCTGGAGAGTACTTCACCTACAATAATCATTGCTGTTTTTTTAATATCATTTTGAATTGTCGCTTCCACAACATTATCCAGGTCGGAATTAATTATTTTCTCGTCACTCCAACTTGCCTTGTAGACTATTGCAACAGGGCAGTCGTTCCCATATGCCGGTTTGAGTATTTCGGCCACTCTCTTGATTTCTTTAACACTAAGGAATATGCAAAGAGTTGCCTTTGTTTTTGAAAGCACTTCCAACTTTTCTGTTTCAGGTACAGGGGTTCTCCCCTCAATGCGCGTAATAATAATTGTTTGAGATACACCTGGTAATGTCAGTTCCTGTTTCAAGGCTGACGCAGCTGCAAGAAACGAACTTACGCCAGGTACTACCTCGTAATCAATTTCACGTTTGTCCAGTTCAGACATCTGCTCCTGTATGGCACCGTAGATCGATGGATCGCCAGTGTGGACTCGTGCAACATCTACATTTTTATCATTTGCTTCCTCCATAACCTTAATGATCTCATCGAGGGCCATGGATGCAGAGTCATATATTTTAGTGCTGTCACTACAGTAATTAAGGATATCCTTGTTTACTAACGATCCCGCGTAGATACAGTAGCCGGAAGATTCGATTATTCTTTTGCCTTTAACTGTTATCAGTTCAGGATCACCAGGGCCTGCGCCTATAAAGTATACTTTCATATAATCTTAATTAAAAGAATTCAGGGAATTAGAAATTACTGATTTCAGTGCAGGTTGGGTGAATCGAAACATCCAACAAAACTACATGAAATTTCTTATATGTATTTACCAGCCGGAAAAAGAGCCTTTAATTATATAGAAGAATACAACAGTGATTGCCGCTCCGGCAGGAATTGTAATCACCCAGGAAATGGCTATATCTCGGATTGTAGACAGATTTAATGAGTTTAATCCTCTGGCAAGGCCTACACCAAGAACAGCTCCTACCAGAGTGTGAGTCGTTGATACAGGCAATGCCAGCTTGGAGGCTAACACTATTGTTATTGCAGCACCAAATTCGGCAGCGAAACCCCTTGTAGGAGTTAGCTCTGTAATGCACTTCCCAATCGTCTCAATGACACGCCAGCCCCATGTGGCAAGCCCGACTACAATACCCAATCCTCCCAGCAAGAGAACCAGCATAGGAACCTGGGCTTCCATCTCAATCACACCTGATTTTATTGCGGAGAGGATTCCCGCCAATGGTCCAATAGCGTTAGCAACGTCATTAGCGCCGTGCGCAAAAGCAACAAAGCAGGCACTCAGAATCTGCAGATAGACAAAAATCTTTTCTACTGTTAAATAATCGCTACTTACGTGCTTTATATGAGTGTATTTCTCCAGTTGATTTGAGATTTTTTCTGAGCCATCCAGTATTTTAGTGACTTCGTCAGTCAGCTCTCCAGTGGTAGATTCTTTGATCCTTCTTAGATGCATTACTACCTTCTGCATACTTTTTTCTACCTTTGGATCAATATGATTACCTTGTTTCTCTTCTGTCTTAGATTCTTTGATCCTACTGACCAGTGGAATACTTATCAGAGCACCAAGCAACCCCACCAGACTGGCAAGAATCAGGGCATGCTCAAGTGTAAGGTCCATATGGAGATTCTTTAAGCCCTTGAAAACCATCACTAGTGTTAAAATACCGAGAACAAAGAACACTAAAAATGGAGTTATCTTTTTTGCTGCTTTAACAGGTGTTTTGGAATAAAATATTGTCCTCCGCAAAAGGCAGAATATTAGAAATGAGATTGTCCCGCTCAGGAGAGGCGATACTATCCAGCTGGCAGCAATCCGTGAAACAGTATCCCAGTGAATAGATGAAAAGCCGCTGAATACAATTCCGAATCCCAGCACAGAGCCAACGATTGAGTGAGTTGTAGATACAGGCCAGCCTTTATATGACGCAACATTGAGCCATACACCTGCAGCCAATAACGCTGCCATCATGCCATAGATATAGCTGTTTGGATCACCGATAAAGACAACAGGGTCAATTATCCCCTTTCTAACAGTGTTCGTGACATGAGATCCTACTAAAAATGCCCCTGCAAACTCCATGAGGGCGGCGACGAGGATTGCCCATTTAAGGGTTAATGCTCCGGATCCAACGGATGTACCCATGGCATTGGCAACATCATTCGCACCAATATTCCATGCCATATAGAAACTGATGACTAAAGCAAGAATAATAAGTATGGTTTCAGGGGTCAAGGTGATATCTCTATAGTATTATTTATTCAAGATCTAGTAAATTGCGGATACGGTGGGCTAATTTTTCAGAAGTGTTGGATAGTGTTCTAATTTCTTTTAGAATTAATAACCACAGATGGAGTTCTCCATGAGTAAACTGGTCGTCATTACTGAATATATTCTTAAGTAACTGCCGTTGAGAGATATCGGCTTCATGTTCTCTTAGTGCGACTTCTTGAACCATTGTCTTAACTCTTTCTGCTTCACGACCAGCGAAAGAGGTCTCAAGTAAATTGTCAAAATCCTCTATGATAACTTTAATGAGTTCATATGTTTCAATATTTTTACTTAAAAAATGATTGAAATCATCTTTGAATACTTCTTTCAAAGTAAGTTCTTTAAGTGTGAGTAATATTCCAATGTCCTCACAGTCGTCAGCTATGTCATCCTGCAATGATAATATCTCTAATAACGCGCTCTTGCTTATAGGCATAAAAAGACCGCCCGGAAGGTGATTGCGTAATTCATTTTTTGTGGTATCAGCCCTTGCTTCCTGTTTAGAGATTTCTTCGGCTATTCTTGCAACAGAATCATTGTCGCCATTTGCCAACGCCTCAAAGATCTCTTTTACTTTAATAACGCACCCATTTACATCCTGCATATGTTTCTGTAGCGGAGCAAATGGAGATTTTGCAAATAATTTTGCGAATGTTCTCATGTGTATTTATTAACTTAAAAAAGCACTAAGAATTAACTCAGTGTATTAAAACAAAAACCGGTAGGAATTCAATAATATTTTAAAATTAACATATTGCCATAAGTAATAAGTAATTGAATTACAGATGTACGACCGATATATTAAGTTTATATTGTTAACTGAGTATAAAGAATTTGTTAATTTTTGGTTAATTTTAATAATTTTCCAGCTATGAAGTCGACATCTGCTTAGCAAATTTCTTCGCATCATCCATCATCTCTTTTGCCTGTTTCCTTGTCACATCACTCTTTTCGGCACCTCTTATCATTTCTGCAATCTCTTCCAGTCGCTCTTTTGAGGAGAGTTGATCGATAGCTACAAACGTCTTGTTGTTCTTGACAGTTTTATCTACCTTAAAGTGTTGTTCCGCGTAGCTGGCTATCTGTGGCAGATGAGTAATACAAACAATCTGATGGGATTGTGCAACCAGTTTCAGCTTCTCGCCAATAATCCGGCCCATTCTTCCTCCAATGTTTGCGTCAATTTCATCGAATACAAGGACAGGAGTTTGATCTGCCATTGCCAGGTGCCGTTTCAGCGCAAGCATTATTCTGGAAATTTCACCTCCTGAAGCTATCTTTCTAAGTGGCTTTAGATTTTCTCCCGGATTGGATGAGAACATAAACTCAATGCTGTCAAATCCTGAACAGCTGGCTTTTTCTAATTCAGTCTTTCTTGAATCATCAGAGTCAATAGTTGAGACGCAAATATCAAATCTTCCGTTAGCAAACCCCAGATCCATCAATTCCTTTTTTATAAGAGTAGAAAGTTTTTTACCGGTTTTTTTTCGGTACTGAGTTAGATCTTTACCGGCACTAACAACTGCCTTCTTAAGTTGTTTCAATTCGGTCTCAACTATTTCAACATCTTCATCGTCCTTTAATAGCTGCTCCAGTTTTACTTTGGACATCTCGCAACTGGAAAGGATATCTTCTATTGAATCGCCATATTTCCTCTTAAGGCCTCTAATAATTTCTAGTCTCTCTTCAATTTGTTCTAAACGTTCCGGGTCGTAGTTATACTTTTCAATATCATTCCTCAGTGTACTTGCAATATCTTCTAATTGATACATAGCCTGGTTACATTGCTCTGAAGTATTTTTAAAACCTTTATCAACATCTACAATCTTAGAGAGTTCATTTGAGATCTCTTTTAAACCGGCAATAATGGAATTGTCTGATTCATACAAGTTATTAGAACATAATGACAAGACATTTTGGATTTTCTCTGAATTTGCAAGAACATAACGCTCCGCTTCCAGGTGCTTGTCTTCTTTAGGTTGTAAACTGCAGCTATCAATCTCATTAATCTCATAATTATAAATATCAATCTGCTTTTTCCTTTCGCCGTTACTATCATTTAACGAGTATAGGAATTTTTCTCTTTCTAATGCCTTACTATAGATTCCGGAATATTTTGTTCGAAGATCGCCCAGCTTTCCAAAACTGTCGAGTATGCTGAGTTGTTGTAACGGGTCAGTTAGTGACTCATGTTCGTGTTGACCATGTATATTTACCAATATGTCTCCAATTTCCCTTAATAGAGTAACCGTAATTGGCTGATTGTTAATTTTACATCTGTTTCGACCTTTATGGTCTAAATTACGCTGTAAGATAATCTCCTCTTCTTCAACGTTAATTTCGTCAATATGTTCCTTGATGCATTGTCTAATCTGATCGCTTTTAATAAAAAATAATCCACTTACGTAAACTTCATTTGAATCAGACCCGACAATATCATTCGTTGCACGACTTCCCAGAAGGAAGTTTAGTGCCCCAAGTATTAGAGATTTACCTACGCCTGTTGTGCCGGTAAAAATATTTAAACCTTCATCGAACTTTATTGTAATCTCGTTAATCAATGCAAAATTTGAAATGGTAAGCTCATTCAACATAATTTGAATTATAACAATAAAATTCTCTTTGTTTACCAGAAAATAAAGGATAATGGGCCAAAAATCTACTTATGCATTTTTAAAATGATTTTACTAATGTCTCGTCCCTACAGCCGTAGTCTAACGGTATATATTTAAAATGTTATATGAAACTCAAGATCATAAAAGAAGGATTATCGAGCCTTTTCCTACTTATGTTTATATCAAAATGTTGCATATTATTATAAAACATAATCAGCAAAGACATATTTATCCAATTTCATGATTAATTGAATTTTATCATGTAAAAATGAAAATATAATAATTTGCAATAATTGTTATTGACATAAGCAAATAATACGTTAAATTACTCTATATTCAATACTTGTAACGAAAGTGCAGATGTGTTTACATATTTTATTTCTGTATAAATTACGTGTAGAAAGAAAATCTATAATTTTCATTTACGGGCAATTCTAATTTGCGTGATCGATAGCAGGTATTATGTTCGTAGCATATCTGTTTTGAATGACAAACCAGATTGGACAATCTTAAGGAGGAATTTATGGTAGAAAAGAAGTCTGTACCAAAAAAGAAAAGTGCTGTTAAAAAGAAAGTAACTACCGTGCAGAAAAAAAAGAGTCCTGTGAAAAAAGCGGCAGCATCTAAAGTGAAGAAACCAGTTGCTAAAAAAGTTACAAAAAAACCTGTGGTAAAGAGCAAGCCAAAAGTATCAAGTGTTAAAAAAACCGTAACAACTAAGTCAAAAACAGCAACTAAAGCAAAAAAATCAGCAGCTAAGCCAAAAACAACAACGAATAAACCAAAAGCAATAAAAACTAAAGTTACAAAATCAATAGTGAGGAAACCAGTAAAAAAGAGTCTGGAAAGTGCAATCGCTGATGTGAAAATAGATGTAAAAACTAAGAAGGGTAGCAAGCCTCAAAATGAAAAAGTGGTGAAAGTTATCGATAACCTGTCGCTGACGAAAGAGCTAAATTATGTTACAACAGTACCAGGAGTTTTCAGAAAAGTGCCATCTGTTCAAAGATCTGCACCAACACCGGTTCATAAGGAATTGCCAATTGCAGGTATATTAAATTATATCAAGGGAATTTTTTGAGTACGATCCTAAAGATGCGTTTGACTGTCATTCATTCATGAATGCAATGATATATTAAGTCGAAAGCAGGCTGTTACATTTTGTTACTTAAATAATAGTAACAAAATATGTGATCCAATATTGAACGCACAAAATCTCTTATCGCCAGAATATGGCTCTATTGGCCTTAAGGACTTTATGGTAAATCCAAAATTGAAAAGTGATTTACTGTAATGTTATTAACGGCAGCAGATCATTATCTTATTTCCAATTACCATCGGCATCTCGTACCCTTTTGCATGACGGACAAACCGGAAGTAATCCGGACAAAGATGTGATCTTAGGTAGCGCACCTTGTAATCCCTCAATGAACCGTTTTCTTTCCTTTTCCATCCTAAACTTGTACACCGCAATTTCGACTGATATTTTTAAATCTTCATTTACAAATGGTTTCACAATATACCCAAATGGTCCAGTTATGCTCGCTCGTTCCAGAATTTTGTCATCTGTATAAGCAGTGAGAAAGACAATGGGGATATTAAAGCGAGAACGTATTTCATTAGCAGCTGCAATCCCATCCATTTCACCTTCCAGCACGATATCCATCAGTACTAAATCAGGCCTGTCCTTCTCTGCATTTTGAACTGCTTCCTCTCCTGATGACGACATAGACGTTACATCGTACTCCATACCTTGTAATACCATATTAATCTCTTCTGCCACCGTCCACTCATCTTCAACAATCATGATCCTTGTCTTAGCCATAGCCAGTTCCTTTCCATACTAAATATTGTAATTACCGGTATTTGGTATTTATTATAATCATTCAATTATCATATATAATTGTACAAAAAAAAGCCTGTTTAGCAACTATCTATCAACTATTCATCTAAAACTAAAAATCCTTATTCAATTAATTTATAAATCATTATGCCGTGCATAACCTTGAACAGTACTATAATCTATCTTTATACTCTTTTTCTTTGAAAATAATTTTAAATTCAGTCCCATTGTTTCTATTGATACTAACATTACCATGAAGTGAACGTTCTGTTAAATTTGTTATCATTCGTAGCCCTAACGATTCTGCATTTTTAATATCCAACGTTTCAGGTATGCCAACACCGTTATCACTCACAATCAATTCGTTTTGACCATCATTAAGCGAACGTAGAGATATCCTGATTTCTCCATCATTATCTTTTGAAAATGCATATTTAAGACAATTGGTAACCAGTTCGTTTATAATCAAACCAGTGGGTATGGCAGTATCAATCCCCAGGGAAAGATCTTCAATTTCCAATTTCAAAGAAATTCTTGAAGCACTTACTCTGTAGGATGCGAACAGGTCATTTGCCAGAT
>Ga0257124_1001871_pt1 | contig 13658 bp, 17 predicted proteins | sample SI106_150metaG_FD_190154 | JGI IMG/M metagenome (GOLD analysis project Ga0257124, IMG submission 190154) | Marine microbial communities from Saanich Inlet, British Columbia, Canada - SI106_150 | ecosystem: Environmental > Aquatic > Marine > Inlet | place: Canada: British Columbia | collected...
TGGTATTATTGCTCAATTTGGTGGCCAAACTCCAATTAAACTTGCTAAATTTTTACACGAAAACAAACTTCCAATTTTAGGAACACAGTACACATCTATTGATTTAGCAGAAGACAGAGATCTATTTAGAAATCTTCTTAATAAATTAAAGTTAAAACAAGCTGAAAGTGGAATTGCTAAAACTTATAAACAAGCCATAAAAATAGCAGAGAGAATTGGTTTACCATTAATGGTTAGACCTTCTTATGTATTAGGTGGAAGAGCAATGGAAATTGTTCATGCAAAAAGTCAGCTTAAAAACTTTGTTGAAGAAGCATTTAAAGCAGCTGAAGAAAACCCAATTCTAATTGATAAGTTTATTGATCATGCAATGGAAGTTGATGTTGATGCAATATCTGATGGAAAACAAGTTCATGTAGCAGGTATCATGCAACACATTGAAGAAGCTGGAATTCACTCAGGTGACTCGGCTTGTAGTTTGCCTCCAATATCAATTAAACCATATTTAATTAAAGAAATTGAAAACCAAACTAAGAAATTAGCTTTAGCCTTAAAAGTTAAAGGTTTCATGAACATTCAATTTGCAATTAAAAAAGATGAAATTTATGTAATTGAGGTAAATCCTAGAGCTAGTAGAACAGTACCATTTGTATCTAAAGCAAAAGGTCTTCCTCTTGCTAAAATTGCATCACGTGTAATGGCTGGTGAAAAATTATCTAAGTTTAATTTAAGAGATAAATCTAAAGGAATGTATGCTGTTAAAGAAGCAGTATTTCCTTTTAACAAATTTCCAAACAGTGATTTACTTTTAGGACCTGAAATGAAATCAACTGGTGAAGTCATGGGATTTGACAAAGATTTTGGTATGGCATTTGCCAAAAGTCAAATTGGTGCTGCTAACTCATTACCAAAACAGGGGCTTGCATTCGTGTCATTAAAAGACTCTCATAAAGATGAAGGAATAGATTTGGCAAAAGAGCTAATTAAATTAAATTTTACACTTTGTGCAACTAAAGGAACTGCGGAATACATTAGAAAACATGGAATGAAGTGTAAGATAATTAATAAAGTTAGTAGTGGTTCACCTCATATAGTAGATGTCTTAGACTCTAAAAAAATTGCACTAGTTATTAATACTGGTGGTGGAAATACTGAGCATAGATTAAATGATGCAATAGCACTTAGAAGAGCAACGCTTAAGAACAAGGTTCCATATTGCACCAACATGTCTACCGCTCAAGCATGTCTACAGGCTATTAAATCTCTTAAAACTAAGAAATTAGAAGTTACTTCTCTTCAAGATATCTAAAATACTCAAAATGAAGATGTTGAAACTAACGATTAATTAAAATATCTGAAAAAAATAGATATAAATTTAATACAAGGTTATTTATTTTCTAAACTGATGCCAGGTAGCGAAATTGAAAGTTTTACAAAAGAATTTAATGCTAAATACAATTAGACTAGTCTCTTTCGTTTTTTTCCTTTTCTTCTTCAATCAAAATTCTTTCAGAAGCTCCTTTTAGATCTTCGTATTGATTATTTTTTAACGTCCATAAAAATGCTAACAACCCTATTAAACCAAGAGTAAGTGCAATAGGTATAAGATAGAGCAAAATATTCATGATTAAAATTTTTTCCTTTTTAGATTTAAACGAAAACTATTTCCGATTACAAATAGTGAAGAACTTGACATTGCAATAGCTGCAATTAATGGTGTGACCAAACCTATGATCGCCATAGGAATAGCAAAGATATTATAAATAACTGCCATTAAAAAATTTTGTTTGATTAATAAAACAGATTTTTTTGCAACTTTAATACAACTAATAATTGGAAATAGTTTTTCACCTTGAAAAACAATGTCTGCAGTATTTTGGGTAATATCCATTGCGGTTGATGGTGAAATTGATACATCAGCTTCAGCCAGCGATGGGGCATCATTCAAACCATCTCCAACCATCAGAATTTCTTTATTTTGTAATTTTAATTTTCTAATAAATTCACTTTTCATTTCTATTGAAAATTCAGAATAATAATCATTTATACCAAGGTGTTCTGCTATTCTTTTTACTACTTCATTTCGATCACCAGATAAAATTATTGGAATAACTCCTAATTTTTTAATCTCATCAATTACATCCTTGGTGTCTTCTCGTAATTGATCCTCAAAACTAAAACAGATTTTTTTTTCATTTTCTACTGAAAGCCATATCTCTGAAAAAATTTCATCTTCATCTTTTTGTGAAGGACAAGACCAATTTTTTTTTCCTAGTTTTAATAATTTACCTTTAAAATATCCTTCCACTCCACAACCAATTATTTCTTTTATATTATCTAAATTAAGTAATTTGCCATTAAATTGATTACAAATAGATCTTGAAAAGGGATGCTTGCTATAATGTGCTAACGATGCTGCAATTTGTAGATCTTCTTCTGAGTATGATCCTATTAAATTAGGCTTACCCACTGTTAGTGTTCCTGTCTTATCTAAAATTACATACTTCACTTTTGATAATTTTTCCAAAGCATCACCAGATTTTAAATAGATACCTTTTTTCATAAGCGAATTATTTGCTAATACCTGAACGACTGGAACTGCTAAACCTAAAGCACAGGGACATGTAATAATTAATACGGTTACCGCTATTAAAAGTGAGGGTTGCCAAGCTAAATCAGCGAACATCCACCATCCAATAAATGTAAATAAGCCAGCTAAATGTACTATTGGTGTGTATAATTTGGCTGCTTTATCAGCAATTCTGGTGTGCTTGGATTTACTTATCTCTGCTTTTTCCATTAGTTTCACAATGTTTGTTAGTAAATTATTTTCTGTAGATTTAGAAACTTCAATTTGAATTGGTGCTGAAATGTTAATTGTACCGGCAAATACATTATCATTTATATTTGCTTTTTTAGGTAATGTTTCGCCACTAATAAGACTTAAATCTATTTCTGTAGATCCTTTTAGAATAATTCCATCTGCAGGTATTTTTTCTCCTATAGAAATTGTAATAATATCTCCTTCCCTTATGTTTTTTATCGGAACAATTACTTGTTTTTCATCCTTTATAACTGTTGCAGTTCCACCTAAGGCTGACAGTAATTCTTTAGCAGATTTTTTTGCCTTACCTTTTGCTAAAACATCTAGATACCTACCAATGAGTAAAAAAAATAATAACATTATTGCAGAGTCGAAATAGATATGTTCACCATTATTAACTGTTTCAAATAGACTTATTAAACTAGTTAGAATTACTGCTAATGAAATTGGCACATCCATATTTGTATTTTTTTTTAGCAAAACTTTTAATGCTGAATAAAAAAATGGTCTTCCAGAATAGATTATAGCTGGTAGTGCAATTAAACTTGAAATCCATTGAAATAGTTCTCTTGTTGCAAATCCCATTGTCTCAACTGATGATGACCATAAGCCAACTGAAATTAACATTAAATTCGCTGCTGCAAAACCTGACACTGCAATAGATCTTATTAAGACTTTTTTATTCTCTTCAAAATCATTATCTAAATTATCAACATCATACAAACTTATTGGATATCCCAACTCAGATACAATTTTAGCAAATTTATCTGCTAATTTTTTTTCACCTACCCACTTAATTTCTAATTTTTCAGTAGACATATTTACTCTTACAAAAAAAACATTTTCTAGAGTGTAAAGTGATTTTTCAATAAGATGGATACATGAAGCACAGTGAATATTTTTTACTTTAAAAATAATACTATTATTATTTTTTTGATCAATTTTAACAAAAGGAGAAAATAATTTATTTATATCTAGTTTATTAAAATTCGTTTTATTGTTTGATATTTGTGTTTGTTCCATATTACTAATATCTTTACATCCCACTGTCCTTTTAAAGGAAATTTAATTAATTTTTGGAATTTACCATTTCTTTGTTTTTCTAATTTAATTGAAAAATCATAACCAGTTTGAGTTGGTCTAACTAAAAAAGCTGTAACAGAAGCTCCATCAAAACTATCTTTTTTTTCATTTTCTAAATAAAAATTTAGAAAATCATCTTGATAAATGATTTCACTTTTCCAATTTAAATCATTTTGTTTTTTACTAGCCTCAATTATTTTGTTATAATTTAATCCTTGATTGTAAGCATTCTCAGTTACTACACCTCTATGAGTTGAGGTTGCTAGATAAACAAATATGCTATCTAAAATTATCAAAATAACGAAGAAAACTATAAAATAATGAGGAAAACTGTTATTTTTTTGCTTAATCATACTAATATTTCCCACTAATAAATATGTTTTCTACTGTGTCCGATATTTCATCATCTAATTCTTTAATATTAAAAATTACTTTTTTTCGAACCTCTTTATTTTTATCCGCTATAAGAAAAATACGATAATGACCAACACTATTAGCCACAACAGGTAAGTTGTTAGAAGATAAACTTTCTATACCTTGAATTTTAATTTTTAAATTTTTTAGACCTTCAATAGAGAGTGAATATTTCTTACTTTTAAATGATTTGTTGAGAATTTTAATATCATAACTATTTCTTATTTGATCATTTGAAAGTTTTACAAATAATGGATTTCTATCATGCAAAACATTAAGTTCTAAAATTGATCTATTCAACAGCATATAAAGAATTGTGGCACTTAAAATAAGAAGGATTGATAAATAACTGTATGTACGTCCTCTTAATAGGCTTTTTTTTTCTTTTTCATTTCTAAAACGTCTACCTTTATTTTTTTCTGTGTCATATCTAATTAATCCTATTGGTAGATTAATTTTCTTCATAATCTTATTACATGCATCTATACACAAACCACAGGCAATACATTCCATTTGCAGACCTTTTCTTATATCAATGCCCACAGGACAAACTTGAATACATTCTGTACAATTAATACAATGGCCTTTGTTCTCCCAACTATCACCGGCTTTATGTTTTCCTCTTGGCTCTCCCCTAAATTCATCATAACTTATAATTAATGTATCCCTATCAAACATTGCTGACTGAAACCGAGCATAGGGACACATATAAGTACAAACCTGTTCTCTTGCAAAACCAGCCATCAAATAAGTTGAAAAAGTTAAAACTATAATCCAGCTTAAAACAGACCAAGGAACATCAAAATTTATAATTTGTTCTAATAATGTTGGTGCATCATTAAAATAAAAAACCCACGCACCTCCAGTTAATATTGCAATTACGATCCAAGCTATATGAGTTGATAGTTTTCTCCATATTTTGTTAAAACTAATCGGTGCATTACTTAATTTCATTCTAGAGTTACGATCTCCTTGAAAAATTCTTTCCACCCAAACAAATAAATCAGTCCAAACAGTTTGTGGACACACATAACCACACCAGGCACGCCCTACAAGACTTGTGCTTAAAAATAATGCTACTGCTAAGAATATTAATATTCCAGTTAAGAAATAAATTTCATGTGGCCATATCTCAATGAAAAAAAAGTATGCTCTTCTATTCGGCATATCAATTAATATTGCTTGATTTGGTATCTGTGGACCTCTATCCCATCTTATCCAAGGAGCAAAATAATAAACAAACAATGTGCAAGTCATAATAATCCATTTTATTTTTCTAAATTTTCCCCAGACTCTTTTTGGAAAGATGATTTTTTGCTCAGAAAACAAACGTAGTGGATTTTTTTCCAAACTTTCTTGCATAATTAATGTCTTATTGTGACGCTGATAGTGAATGAATATATAAAGCTAGCATTCTTATAGTCGGGTCATCTAAACGATCCTCCCAAGCAGGCATCATTCCATGTTTTGGCTTTTTAATTTGAGAAATAATGCTCGATTTATCGCCACTACTATAAAACCAAATATTATCTCTCAAATTAGGAGCGCCCAAATCTTGAATTCCCTCACCATTGTTTCCATGACAAGCAGCACAATTATCAGCAAATAAGGTATTTTCACTTGATTGGTTGTTGTTTTCATTAAGAGAGAAGATGTATTCAGCCAACTCATTAATTTGCTCATCATTTAAAACTTCTGCAAACTCTGGCATTTCAGAATATTTACCTTCATCATGACCAGATCGAATACCATATTTTATGGATGAATAAATTTGTTCAACGTTTCCTCCCCACAACCAATCATCATCGTTTAAATTAGGATACCCCTTCGCACCAGCAGCACCTGATCCATGACATGTTGCACAATTATCTCTAAATGCCGCTTTACCTCCTGCTACTGCATAAGTATAAGATTTTTTATCTTTAAGTATTTCGTCAAATGAAGTTGCTTTAAAAAACTCTTTATAATTTTCTCTAATGTCTAATATTTCTTTTTGATTGTCTCTTAATTTTTTGTATTGAGTCCAATCTAGTATTCCAATTGTGCCACCACGATAACCGTTTCCAGTCAAAGTTGGCCAAGAAGGATAAACAATCCAATAACCAACTGACCATATTACTGTAACTATAAATACCCATATCCACCACCTTGGTGCAGGTGTATTTAATTCTTTTAAACCATCCCACTCATGTCCAGTAGTTTCTTGGCCTGTTATTTTATCAATCTCTTTATTATTTTTTTCGGACATAGATTACTTTTTCATTTTTAATTGGTATAAATTTATGTGACTCAATTTTTTTCTTAAAATTTGGATTAAATAACCAAATAACAACTATTGAAAAAATAGAGAAAAAAATGACCAAACCTAAAACACCTGCATTGTCAGAAATAAAACCTATCATTTTTTTACCTCTTCAACTATTTGAGGGTCATAATTTTTTAGATCTGCCATACTTCCTAAGACTTGAAGGTAAGAAATCAAAGCATCTAATTCTGTGGGTATATTTTCGTTACCATCAAAATTTCTGATATTTACTTTCTCCCCGTATCTAGTCCTTAAATTTTCTGCCAATTCTGTTTCTGGTCTTAATTGTGCAAGACCATCCTTTGAGGCATTTTCAATCATCTCTTTTGTATAAGGAACACCTGTAATCTTTAATGCTTTCAAATGTTTTCCCATATCATCAAAGTTTAGAACACGATTACCTAAATGTTTGTAGCTAGGCATAATCGACTCTGGAACTACATTTTGAGGTTTGATTAAATGTTCTACATGCCACTCATCAGAATATTTACCTCCTAAACGAGCAAGGTCTGGCCCTGTTCTCTTTGATCCCCATTGAAATGGGTGATCATACATACTTTCTGCTGCTAAAGAATAATGCCCGTAACGTTCAACTTCATCTCGTAATGGTCTAATTTGTTGACTGTGGCACGTATAGCAACCTTCTCTTAAATAAATATTAAATCCTTTAAGTTCTAAGGGTGTATAAGGTCTAACACCTTTGATTGGTTCAATTGTAGTTTCCAATCTAAAAAGTGGAACAATTTCAATTATGCCCCCAATTGAAACAGCTATAACCGTAAAAATTAATAATAGAATTGAGTTTTTTTCTAATTTTTTATGTTTTTCCATCATTAGATTTAAGCCTTTTGAGAAATTGTTGATTTATTTGTGTTGGGTATCTCTAAAGTTTTGATTAAATTGTAAATCATGATCAAAACTCCAATAAAGAATAAAACTCCGCCAATACCTCTAATTAGATAAAATGGCTTCATCGCCATAACTGTTTCAACAAAAGAATACTCTAAAAACCCAAGATTATCGTAAGCTCTCCACATCAAACCCTGCATAATTCCTGATACCCACATTGAAGATATATAAAAAACAATACCAATAGTGGAAATCCAAAGATGAATATTAACTAATCTTAGTGAGTAAAGATTTTTTTTATTCCATAAAACTGGAAACAAATAATAAATTACACCAAAACTAATAAATGCTACCCAACCTAATGTGCCTGAGTGAACATGGCCAATAGTCCAGTCAGTATAATGACTTAAAGCATTAACTTCTTTAATAGACATTAAAGGACCTTCAAAAGTACTCATCCCATAAAATGCTAGAGAAATTATCATAAATTTTAAAACAGGATCTTCTCGAAGTTTGTACCAAGCTCCAGATAACGTCATCATTCCATTTATCATTCCACCCCAACTAGGCATCCAAAGCATAATTGAAAAAGTCATACCCAATGTTTGAGCCCAATCTGGTAAGGCTGTGTAATGTAAATGATGGGGACCTGCCCAAATATATAAAAAAATTAAAGACCAGAAATGTAAAATAGATAATCTGTATGAGTAAATTGGTCGATTAGCTCTTTTTGGAATAAAATAATAAACTATTCCAAGAAATCCAGCTGTTAAAAAGAATCCTACTGCATTATGTCCATACCACCATTGGATCATTGCACTTTGAACACCTCCCCATAACGGATAACTTTTTGCACCAAACAATGATACTGGAATAGAAACACCATTAACCAAATGTAGAACTGCAACTGTAACTATGAAAGCAAGAAAAAACCAGTTAGCTACATAAATGTGAGGTTCTTTTCTTTTAGTAAGTGTAACTAAATAAATTATTAAATATATTACCCAAACTATTGTTAACCATAAATCAGCATACCATTCTGGTTCAGCATATTCTTTACCTTGGGTAACTCCAAATAAATATCCTAAACCAGCCATTAAAATAAATGCCTGGTATCCCCAAAATGTAAAATTTGCCCATCCATCACCTGATAATCTAGTTTGGCAAGTTCTTTGAACTACAAAATAACTTGTTGCAAACAACACATTTCCACCAAAGGCAAATACTACAGCAGAAGTGTGTAGGGGGCGCAACCTACCAAATGTTAATAATGGTTCAAAATTTAATGATGGGAAAACCATCTGAAAAGCAATTAGTAAACCCGCTGCTAATCCTGCTACAAGCCAAAATATAGATGCAATAGTAAATTTTTTAACTATCTCATCATTATAGTTGATCATTAAAAAGATATATCTTTTATATTTTTTATTAGATTTGATGCAGATCAATCTTTATTTAAAAAAAAAAGGTTAAAAAATAATATGATTAATGAAATATTATATCTAAATGGCTATGGAATTTATATTTGGTCTGCATATATTTTTACACTTATAAGTTTTTCAATTTTACATTATTCAATTAAACGACAGTTTGAGAAAGAGAGAGAAATCTTTCGTAAAAAATTTGGTTTACTTGATAATGAAAAAAAACAGGCGGCTTACAGACAAGAAACTAATAGAAAATTATTGGCCTAAAACATAGCTTTTTGACAATATTTAGATTTTTTAGATAGGAATTGATGAAAACAAATTACTCAGGTCTTATTTTTTTATTTCTTGGAATTATATTTTTGTGGAAAGATATTAACCAGGGAGCAATGATATCTCATAGCAACACTTTATTTTCAATTAATGAAATGACTTGGATGTGGTTTTCAATGGCGTTGATTCATTTCTTTCTTGTTAAAGAATGTAATTGTAAAAAATAATTTTAATTCATTTTATAAAGTTCACTAGCACTTTTCCAATCACTTGATACATAATTTATAATCAAATTCCTTCTAACTCCAAAAATATATTGTTTAGGCACCCCATGCCAAGTGTCTTCACCAGGAATAAACATAAATCCAGTATTCTGCTTATAAGGTACTTTTGAATTAAATGTTAAATCTTTGTTATAAATTGTAGTTCCCCAATCTTTTGAATAAGAATTAGTATCATTTGAAAGATAAATCAAAAATGTTAGCATTTTTTCTTTAATATCTAAATGTGGTTCTAACCAAAAATCACCTGTATCTAATGTATATTCAATTCGAAGTTTTCCTTTAGACAATTCTTGACTACAAATTGAACTTAACGTATTAATTATTCCATCACTATTAAAAATTTCTGCAATCTCTTCCATGCAATCGTATTTTTTACAATTTTCATTATTAAAAAATATTCGTGATTTATTGTTGCTTTCTCTTTTACCCGAATAAGAATTTATAACTGGTGGATCAATTGGAAGTTTAAGAAATTTATCTACTAAATCTTTTGGTAGAACTTTATCAAATGCCCAGTGATTGAATGGGTCTTTAATTGATAAAGCATTATTTAAATTCTTTCTAACCTCATTGTATTCTGAAAAATTTTCACATATTGGTTTGTCTTTTATTTCAGTTTTATTTAGCATATTGTTTTCTCACTAATGTTTAGGTTTAAAAAATTCTGTTTCACCAATAACCTTATTTTTTTCAAGTAAATCAAAATAAGGTGATTTTAGATCTTCAAAAGCTTCCTGCCATGTACCTTGAGTTGCAGCTTTTGAATATTCTGTAGATCTACCTTCAAAAAAGTTCATATGCTCAACAGCATTCAATATTGAATCTAGCCAAGTTAATGGATTTTTTTTGATATTATAAATTCTATTAAGCCCTAATTGAACAAGCCTTCTGTCTGCAATCCATCTTATATAATCTTTTACCTCTTGTGCTTTTAGATTTTCAAGAGGTCCCATTTCAAATGAAACATCTATAAATGCATCTTCCTGTGATACTGCTATTCTACAGGCCTCATAAATCTCATTTTTTAATTTATCTGTCCAAATTTCTTTATTTTCCTTAATGAATTCCTGAAACAATCTTATCATTGAATTGCAGTGCAAAGTTTCGTCTCTCACTGACCAAGTTATGATTTGTCCCATTCCTTTCATTTTATTATGACGTGGAAAGTTTAGTAAAATTGCAAAACTAGCAAATAGTTGAACGCCCTCAGTAAAAGCGCTAAATATTGCCAGTGTTTTTGCTATATTATGAAGAGAATTCACATCACATTTTTGAAGGTAATCATATTTATCCTTCATAGCTTTAATCTTTAAAAATTCAGAATATTCTGTCTCAGGCAAACCTATTGTGTCTAATAAGTGCGAATAAGCAGCAATATGAACTGTTTCCATCGCAGAGAATACTGACAACATCATTTTAACCTCTGTAGGTTTAAATACATTCATACAGTGACCCATATAATAGTTATTCACCTCAACATCTGCTTGTGTAAAAAATCTGAATATCTGTTTTAATAAATTTTTCTCTGAAGCGGAAATTACTTTTTGCCAATCTCTTACGTCATCTCCTAACGGAACTTCCTCTGGCAACCAATGAATTCTTTGTTGTGTTAGCCAAGCATCATAACACCAAGGATATCTAAAGGGTTTATAAATTGGATCACCAGTCATTAATCCACTTTTATTTGGGAGCTTAGATATATCAGAATTATTTTTTACTGTTTGTGTCACTTTTTAAATTTGATCAATTAATACTTTTGATAATTTTTTAGACTGTCCAAAAAATCTTATTTTTTTAATCAAGTCTAAATTAGATCTATCATCACCAACGACAACAAACCCTATCATTCCTAAACTCTTATGAGGAGTGCACCAATAAGCATAAATTCCTGGAATAGTAAATTCATAACTTACATCTTCATTTAATTTAGATTTAAATTTTTCTACACCATCAGGTACACCACCTTTTATAAATTCGACGTTATGCCCTTTATCTGTTGCTTCCCAAAAAACTTTATCTCCAACATTAACATTTACGATTTTTTCAGAAAAAACCATAGACTCCTTATCAAGTCTATTAAGCATTTTTATATTTATATCTTCACTCATCGCGTAATTAGAAAATAATAAAAAAAGTATTAATATATATTTTTTCATGATGTAAACCGTTTTCTCCTTTGTGTTTTTTTTAGATTTTTAATTTCTCTGTTTAGTATGTCGGTATTATCTTTATAGAACTCAATCTCTCTTTTAAGAACATTGATAGTTTGTACAAATTTTTGTGATTCTTCATCCATTTCATCTTTGAGATATTTATTTTCATTTTGTAATTTTGATATTTTTTCTAATGCTATACTTTCATTCAAGCTTTTATCGTATACATACATATTATTAATCTGCAATTCTTGTGGGCTCCATTAGTTGTTCCATTAAATCATTATTCCATTTACCTGTTACTTTCACTTCAGCTTTTGCACCCAAGATAAATGCTTCAATAAGATTGTGGTTTAGATAAACATAAGTTCCTGGTTGTCTAAATTTATAAACCATTGCTCCAGCTGCACCTCCAGGTACAAACCAAGTTTCTAAGTTAGTTCTTGGAGGATCATTAAACGATCCGTTTGGCCATACATAATCACCATGTCCACCAATTAAGTGAGGTCGTGTATCTCTATTTGCTTGTGCATGAATAAACATTACTGTTTCACCTACTTTTGCAGTTAAAGCGTTATCTCCCTCTAAAGCACCTTCTGATCCATTAAATACAACATGGGTAGGTGTTAATGTTTTCATCACTTCTAAAACTTCACTAAAACCATCTCCTGGATGAATAAATTCTTTGAAGTTTCCATTGGCATCTTTTGGAAGATAAAAATCCTGTTCACCAATGTAATATGCCTTGTCATATGTGATTGGATTTCCTTCTCTGTCTTTCAATCCATCTCTTGGTAAAATCATAACAGCACCATTCATTCCTTTAACAACATGCCAAGGCACCATTGCTCCACCGGGTGCACAGTGATAAACGAATACTCCTGGTTTAATAGCCTTCCATCTCAGAATTACTGCCTCACCTGGTAAAATATGTGTAAGACCTCCTCCACCTAAAGCACCTGTTGCTGCATGAAAATCTAAATTGTGTTCAAAGTTATTTTTTTTAGGATTGACTAATGTTAGCTCAATATAATCTCCAACATGAGCAACGATAAGAGGCCCTGGAACACTATCATTAAAAGCAAAAACTCTAAATTTTGTTCCTTGTTTATCAATAGTGATGACTTTTTCTGTAATACTCATTCTCACTTTAATTACTTTAGGTCCGCCTTTTGCAACTATGTTATGAGCTGGAACTAATGGTGCCGATACTAACTCCTGGATAACTACAGGAAGCTTGTCTGCCTCACCACTTTTTGCCTGTAATGTAATTAAAATTAATATTAATGAGATAAAAATAGAAATATAATTTTTTGTATTCATAAAAACTACATTAATATTTGAATTAAATATTTATTTGATATCAATCAAAGTTTTTAGAATTTGATTTAAATCAATTAATTAAATTTTTAATAAAAAGTATATAAAAAAATAATGCTATTGTTGCAAAAATTAAAGATAAAATTTTAAAAAACTTTGCAGCATTGCCTTCGAAGGTACATGAAAAAGCACTAAAGACTACAAAAGGTAGATAAGTGATTGCAATAATCATCGGTAACGACATTCTGAAAAAATATAATAAAATAAAAATTAAATATTTGATTTAAATCAATTTAAAATATTTTTGTTCTAGATCAATAAACTTAATTAATTAAAAATCTATTTATAGCTCATGATTATCATGAGACGTATTTCATTAATTTTTATTTTTTTAGTATTATTTTTGCCATGTTTTTTTCTTTACATGACTACAAATCATCCAAATTATCATGGTCAATATGAAGAAAATTCATATCTAAGCACAATGAAAAAGTTTTAAAGTAAAATTGACTGTCAACTTTTTTTACACAGAATTAAATCTATTGCGTAAGATTTCCACCTGAATAAAATAACCAACCTAACCCACTTGCAAAAATTATAAATAAAAAATTAGCTATAATCAACCATGCTAGAAAGTTTGCTAAAAAATTTAAATCTAACTCACCCATTGATCCCACAATTGATTGTAAGTGTATTTTCTTTTAGTAAATAATTTGCTATGTGGAA
>Ga0257124_1001892_pt1 | contig 13534 bp, 13 predicted proteins | sample SI106_150metaG_FD_190154 | JGI IMG/M metagenome (GOLD analysis project Ga0257124, IMG submission 190154) | Marine microbial communities from Saanich Inlet, British Columbia, Canada - SI106_150 | ecosystem: Environmental > Aquatic > Marine > Inlet | place: Canada: British Columbia | collected...
CTCCACCAGTTGTAACTCCACCAGTTGTAACTCCACCAGTTGTAACTCCACCAGTTGTAACTCCACCAGTTGTAACTCCACCAGTTGTAACTCCACCAGTTGTAACTCCATCAGTTACTCCATCAGTTACTCCATCAGTTACTCCACCAGTTGTTATTCAACCAGATACTCCAACTACATATTCAAAAACAGGAGGGATAAACCAGATTATATTATTTGGGTTAATACTATTTATAGCAATACTTTTATATAAATATATAAAAAATCATTAAATTATGATTAGGTATAGAATTATAATTATTCTATAATATACAATAATTATAAATAATATCTAACTTATAGATATAATTAATAACTCAAACATATAATGGGTGGAAAAAGTAGTAAAAATATTACAGTTGATATCCAAAACTCAGTTGAGTTCAAAAATCTTATGAAAGTATCAAATGACGTTGTTACTGATATTCAAACCTCTATTATTCAAGATACAGTTCAAGAAACTAGCGCAACTACTGCTACTGAACAAAAAATAAAAATATTTGCTAAATCAAAATCAGGAAATATAAATATATCTGGGATTACTCAAGAAGTATCTGTTAAAGTTGATTTATCGATATTCCAAAATACAAAAATGGATTCAAAAGTAACAACAGATATAACCAATCAAATACAAGATAAGATATTCTCTATGTTACAAAGTATTCAAGATCAAGCATCAAAACAAACCGAAGCAATATCAGGACAAATTGGTAAATTTGCCGATTCTATTGGAGATGTTGGTGCTATGATGACTGGTGGTAGTAAAAGTTATAACCAAAACACAAATATTAAAAACTTTTTCACTGCTACTAACGATGTTGATATTAAAACAGCTATTAAAAATTCAGTTAGTACTGAAATCGTCAATAAATCATTACAATCTGTTAATTCCGCATTTTCAGCTATGCAAGATTTTGGTGTAATGGTTGAAACAGAATCTGGTAATATAGACATAAATAATATTAAACAAACAATAATTGCAGATCAAGTATTAAAGGCAATTCAATCATGTGAAACTAGTGCGGAAGTTGTGGCAAAAATGTTAAACACAAAAGTAACTGATGTAACTGCCGCTAGTAAAAGTGAAACAACACAGAGTGATACAAAAGAACAAAAAGGATTAATGGATGAAGTTATTCCAACCGCAATATCAGAAGGTATTGGTGCAAATATAAAATACATAATAATTGCTGTGGTAATTGTAGCTGTTTTATTCGTTGGATGGAAAATATTTGGTGGAAAATCACAATCGTCGTATCCAATTCAATACCAACCACAATATCAACGACAATATGGTGGTCTTACTGATATAAGTAGTATGATAAAAAATGTGTTGACTGATTATGAAACTTTATCGTATATTTTGTTGATTGTAAATTTGTTATTAATAGGAAAACGAATAACAAAACAAATGCTTATTTTAATATTACTTGTATTATTAGGCGCAATGAATTATAATTTATTAGATAAATACAGTTTTAACATTATGATGGCAATCAATGCATTAATATTAGTATATGTATTATATAACAATAATCATAAAGAATATTTTGCTGATAAGGAAATTATGACACTACCAACATCACCAGTTCTATTCAAAATTAATGGAGAAAAACCATTATACTTTGGGAATAATACTGAATGTATTATTGTTAAAGATACCACTGGTAAAGAATTACTTAGAGAAAAATCATTGATGTTAACGGAAGATAAAACTAACGCATTAGCTATTAGATTTAAACCAAAAGATGATAAATATCTTATTCATCTAGACTACAAAACATATAAAAAAACAGATCTTAAATTTAATTATTTCGCTAAGGGATTAGGAATTGATTACTCTAACGCAATTGTTTTAAGTAAATATAGTGAAACACCTCAATATGAATTTACAATTGAAAAAAATGAAAATGGGACATACTCGATAAAACAAGGTGACGAATATATTAGTGTTTCTGATGAGAAATGCAAACAGCAAATTATATTGGGTGGTAATAAATTAGAATTTGAACTTGAAGAATATATCGAAATGCCACCACAATAAATATATAATCTAATGATTTACTTTAATATAATTAAGATAAATCATTCATAAAATAATATTTTAAATCTTCACAGTATTAATAGCTGCTGTTACATCATTAATATCAATTATTTTTTCTTCATTTTCTAATTGTGCGAATGTAAACACTAGATCAATACCATATTCGATTTTACCATTCTCATTTCTTCGTTTATATCTTTTCATCATAATGTCAGTAACTCCCTTATTAAATAGAACCATATTATCATAAAATTTCTTAATATATGCCATCACTTCATGTGATAGCAAGATATCTGATATCTTGCATGAAACTAATTTACTAACAAATAGATTATTCGGAACTGATGTATCTAATCTAAATGTAAATGTATCTCTTCTATCCATTTCTTGTTCCAATAGATGTTCAATCAACGATGTAAACACATTGATGTCCCTCACACAAAATCCAGTTAATTTGTCACTTTTACTCATAAATGTTTGATCAATCCGTGATTGTATCTCAGAAACTTCAACTACTTGAACAAGTCTATTTTCTAGATAATCGCGAAATGTCCTAATGATATCTGCTTTAAGAAACTCATACAATGAATCAGTTACTACCAACGATTTCAATGCATTCGCAACTATAACTTGATTTGTTGGATATAGTTGAGAAATTTTTAATAGATCGTCATTTGTTCGTTTTTCATCATCTGAATGTGATGAGTGTGAATGACTATCATCTTCAACTCGTGATGGTTTTGTAGCAATTCTACTACTCCATGATTGTTTCTCATTCTCATAATGTGATGCGCATGGATGAAGATCATCTTGGTTCTTTGTACGTTGTTTATTTTCCAACATAAAATCCATCAATGATTTTCCAATAACTCGACTACTTCGATATGGGGTTTCTTTAACACTTGTTTCAATATTACTATCTGGAACATTCCAAATAAATTCAAAAATAGAATAGTTCATGTTGCTGGAATAATCATATGTTGCTCTACGTTTAATATTTCTAAACGGGTCTGGAGATGTATCAATTGATTTGTAATACTTAGATAATTCATAAATAACTAATGCGGATCCACATAGAATATGAGCATCAAATTGGAAAGCTATTCCATCAACATCAACTTCAATTACTTCTTTTTTAACTGTCCTAATAGATAGCATTAGTCTGTTAATATTTCTTGATTCCCCTACACATTTGAATCGCGTAGTTGTCAATTTCTTCTTAAGTTTATCATAAACATCTTTTGGTAAAAGCATGGGAATATTTGTATGATCATAGCTTGATACACTTGATATTTCCTCATATGTACATACTTTTCGTTTAAAAAGTTCATCAACTGCTAGTTTTAATGCTCTTGTTAATATTTCCTTGAATGCGTCTGTTGGACGAATCGAATGATCAAAATTACAAAGTCCATGTTGTATAAATTCCTTGTTGATATTCACATGATCATCAACTGTTTCCCTATTACGAGTACTACGTTCAAATTGATTAGGAATACGGGGTACGCATTCATTATCAATTGCTGTTTTATCATTAATACAATACCTTCTTTCCATTTATTACTTCCTTTATACTACTTACTATATATACAATAATAATACATATAAGGTTTTTTTTTCAATTTTTTATCATATATCAATATTACAAAATAATGTACTCTTCTTAAAAATATCCTTCGTTAATGCTATTTTAAATGCTCTTTTATTACCAATTATTATACAGCGTTTTCTTGCTCTAGTTAATGCAGTGTATATTAGGTTTACGTTTAGCATATATATGTGTAAAATGTCTAATATTAATATTACATTCTCAAATTCAGATCCTTGTGATTTATGGGCTGTAATACTATAACATAAAATCAATTCCTTAAGAATATCTTTCTTATCGTATGTTATAGTATTCCCACTGAAATCTATTATTAATTTATTTGATGTCATTTTTTTAACAATTCCTATTGATCCATTGAATATATTTTTCTTATAATTATTATGCTTCTGTATAACCATGTCATTCTCCCTAAGTTCTATAAACATATTCTTATATAATCTCTTACCACTTCGATTATAATGATTCTGTAAAAGATCATTCAAATTACTTGTTCCTATATCTGTTGTTTTCTGTGGAGTTATCACTATACTATTATTAACATTTAAATTATATTTATTTATAACTCCCAACACAGTGTTACATATATTATTTGTTTGAACTTCCATAAATATACAATCTGTAGTATTGAATACAGGGACTTTTTTATTTAGAATACTGATAGCAGTATTAATTATTCCACTACCTTTTTCCTGTCTATAATTCTCTCTTAAAAATATAAATGGAATTTTACCAAACATAATCATATCTTTTAATATTTGACCTGGACCTATACTCGGTAATTGATTGTGATCCCCTATTAATATGATCGATGAAACATTCTTATTATTACTTTTCATCTGTTTATCATATAATATATATAATACGATACTCATTAATTCTATATCAACCATTGAAAACTCATCGATTATTACACAATCATAATGTTTAACATTTTGAAAATACTCTTCTAATAACGGATCATCTATTCCCTTAAAAGTTGGTACTAACATTGGGATACCTCCATTATGATGAAAATATCTATGTAATGTAAATGCTTTATGATCTGTTACTTTTTCAACATGATTTGTTGCAATTCCTGTTGGAGTTAGTAATAATTGCTCTGTTGAATTTGCAATTATATTCTTAATAATTTCTGTTTTACCTGTCCCTGGATAACCAGTTATTATTGATATTTTATTTTCTAACGCCATTTTTATAGCATCCTGTTGTAATGGATCAAGTTTATCATCTAATTTTAACTGTTTATTTAATTTACTACTTCCTATATTTAATAAAAATAACACACACTTCTCAATATATTTTTCATAATTATAATATTTTATACTTGTAACATCTTTATCAACTTCCTTAATCATGTTAGCAAAACGTATATATTTTATCTTTGCTATCTTCCTTATATCTTCCTTAAATTTATAAATTGGTATGTATATTTCTCCTGTTTTTTCAATGTAATTTTCAAAATACCAATGTATGAATGCTTCTTTTCTCGTCTCATCTAATGGAGATCCATTTAAGTAATTTAAATAAACATCATCACATTCTATAAAACTAATATGTTTACCATACACCATTAACCATGGATTATGTTGTATATCTATTAAACTATATTGCTCTAATATCTTTATCGCTAATCTCTCATCTAATCCCCAAGATGTTAAAGTATCTGAAAGATGTGATATTAATGATCTATCTAATTTGCTATTCATTAAATATATTTACTTTATTTTTACTTTCTTTATCATAATTTATAGTTAATACTTTATATGTTCAATTTTTTGATGATTATATATAATTATCAAAAAATATCAAGCTACTTGTTAATATTATACCATATTAACATTGCGTTCAATTTTTTGATGATTATATATAATTATCAAAAAATATCAAGCTACTTGTTAATATTATACCATATTAACATTGCGTTCAATTTTTTGAGAATTATATATAATTATCAAAAAATATCAAGCTACTTGTTAATATTATACCATATTAACATTGCGTTCAATTTTTTGAGAATTATATATAATTATCAAAAAATATCAAGCTACTTGTTAATATTATATAATATTTTCATATAAATGAATAATATTAAAAATATTATTTTTTATAAACTTTGTTGTCAATTTATGATATTCACATTTAGAACCATACTTTTTTTCATTTATTAACTGAGTTTCTAAATGACCTAAATTTAATTCATCTTTAAATATACCATATAATACTAATTTACAACTTCCTATTTTTCCAGTATTATCATAATAAGCAATCATATAAATATGAACTATCTCATTTTTCTTAAATATTTCATTATTATATTTTTTTATAATACCTGTAAAATTATGTTTTTCATCTATTGGTTTATAATAAATAGCCATATCTTCTGGTCTAAGTGTATTTGATAATATTTGTTCATTAATTTCATATTGATAAAAGTGTTGGTTAGTTGTTATAACAAATGATAATATTTTATATAATCGTTCGTTCTCAACATATTCCCATATACATGAAATATAAATTTGCGAATCATCTTGTTGTTTAATACTATTCATATACTAATTACTTATTACTTACTATGAAGTTTTTATGTATGTTGTTTTAACTCAATATTTCCAAAATTATTAACGTATTCACGGATATCAACTAAATATATATCTGATTTCTGAATACCAACTTCTGTCATTAATGTTATTATCAATGCATCATTTGTATGCACATTAATACTTCTTGAATTGTTAATGTCAAAATTTGTAAATTCCAATTCTCCTATTGGTATATAAATAAGATTATCATTTATTTGTTCATAACTATCCAAAATTCTTTCATACGAAGTGAATAACTTACCATTTGGCTCATTAATTTCTATTGAGATTGGTATAATATTTGTAAAAATCAATAATCCAAATATATTACAATCACATTGCATATTTTCTTCATATTTAATATATTTTTTTATAAACATATCATTTGCAGTAGTTAAAATATGTTTATCTAATGATATTGACGACATACATGTCATTCTTAAATCAGTTATTACATTTGATGTGTTCATTTCTATATTTAACAATATTTGTTTATCACGCCAGTTATACGATAAATATGGAGAGAAAAATGATGGGATTTTAATATAATATGTTCCATTGTCTATCTTTATGCTATTTTTTGATAAAAAATCATTTGAAAAATCAGTTATAATAAAATCACCTAAAGTAATAACAAAACGAAATTTTAATTCATTTTGATCTGATTTTTTAAATATGATATAATCAAATAATGTATAATCAAAGTAAATATCATTATCATATAATGTGATTTTCTCATTTGATATATTATAAGTTGTTATATAATTCATTATTTTATTTGGTAATCCAAGAGAACGACTGTCATTTACAACTGCTGACATTAATGCTCCATCCCGTATACGTTGGTTATACATTTTATTTAATTTATATATATCATGTAAATTACCATATAAACTAATTTTCAATATTTTTGATTTCAATATTTTTGTTGATAAAAATCGGCGTTTTAAATCTTCAAGGGTGTAAAACTAATTGACAACATGGACATTTCTTGCTACACAATGACAGATATAGTATAAATAATTCATAATCGCATACACATGTACATCTATCACATTCCCAATAATATCCATTATTTTCAATAACATCTCCTATTATATTACACTCTGTATTTTCTGGTAACTTTTGTTTAATTATATCGTAATCAGTAATAATATTAGATGGTTTAAGTTCTACCTCGATATTCTTATTATACCTCTTAATCATATGTCCATCACCATATACCAGTATATTATTACACACTTGATAAATGATAATATCATCGTTATTATCACTATCAATATCTAATACTAATTTATCCATAATATTTACAGATCCAGTAATATTTACAGATTTATAATCAACTATTGGATTAAATGGAACATATACCAAATTTTCATCTATTGGATGTGTATATAAATTTAATAAAGTCTCATCGTAATCTATGAAATTCATACCCGGATGTCCAATAATCAAATGTCTGATTGGTTTATCATGTTTTATAATAATTCCTTTTATAGATGTATAAACAGATCTTGTTGGAATTTCCATATACATATACTCATTTATGTAATTATAAAGTTTAAATTTTGCAACATATGATTTTATTGTTAAACAAACATCTTTTATGTTATTATTGGTATCTATTAAGAATTCAATAGAACTAAAATTTGCGCAATTTGTTTCTAACCTTCCAATTAAATAATCAAATGGTAATTTAATCGTATACTTATTTTCTAATTGCAGTATATTAGAATTATCTATAAATCCAATTGGAATTTTAAGTATAATAATTCCATCAGATACCAATGTGAAAATAATATCCAGATCATTGCTATCTATTTTTGTAAATGATATAGAATCAATTTGATTATCTACTCCAGTTCCTGTAGGTATAAAACATTGATTATTAACAACGTTAATATTTATATCCATATTCTTATTATTTCATGTATTTAATATGATCTGTTTTAATATGAGAAATATTCAATATTTTCAATTATTATACAAAAAGTACGCAATAAAACAAGTGAATGTCCCTGGACCAAAATATTTAAGGACGCCAATTGTTTTATCTAATCTTTCAACATTAAATGATGGTTGAACTGATCTATATGTTATGTATGTTAATTTTTGTAATATTAAATATGGAATATATATTAGACCATCTTTAAATTTATCATATTTCATTTTATAAAAATCATCTTTATATTCTGTATTTTGCTTTACACAAGATAATGCTTCAACATGACTATAATATAAACTTAAAAGTATTCCTAATGAAAATATTAATAGAAATTTTTTATTTTGTAATCCATTTAATTTTTTGTATAAGAAATATAAAAGAAGATAGTTAACAACATTATCACTTACCATATCGAAAACTTCCCCAATTTTAGAATACATATTATATTTCCTAGCCATTCGTCCATCCATACAATCCATAATGTAACCTAATAAATATAGTGTTGTTGATATTAGAGGTTTATGTTTAACAAAATAATAAATACTTAATAATTGTAATATAGTTGATAATAAAGTAATTCCATTCGGCGTAAATCCTATTTTCCTAAATGAATCCATAAATAAATCAGATATAGGGAAAAAAATTCTTGTATCAATTGGTGATTCATATTTATAATCATTTCCATATTTCGATATTTTTGTATCCATTTATATATTTTAATATGATATTTTAATAATCGGAACCATATGAATCTTCTGAAAGTGATTCAGAATATTCATGATATTCCTGTATAATTTCTTCTTCTTCAGTATCGCTATCATGTTCAGAATTACTCTCTATAGTGTCAAATTTAGGTAATTCTCCATTAATTAATGATTCAACATCTGATTCTATAGATTCCATGTCTGAATCTGTATCTGGTTCCGATTCAGGAAGTTTTGAGACTTTCTTATGAACTACTTTCTTTATAATACTTGTTGGAGTCATTTTTTTCTTTTTTTCTTCTAATATATCATCTACAATTGAATGTTCCTTTTTTAAAGTTTTCTGTTGATGAAAATCAACTTTAGCTTTTTTTAATTTCTTTTTTGAGATTTCAACCTTCTCATCGTTAACTACTATTTTCTTATCACTCATAGGTTTCCATTCTTTTTGACACAATGGACAAGTTTTTTGTTTATCTAACCATCCTTCTAAACAATGACTATGATAACAATGTCCACATGCTCCTATAGAACTACTACAAATAACATTACTTTTTTTATTAGCAGAACACGATACACATGGCATATTTAATGATCCTCTACAAATAGCACAATCATCATTTTTAATATCTTTCCAATGCCATGATGAACCAATTTTGTATTGCTCGATTTTGATACGGGATGGTGTTAATACTTCTGTAGACATATTATTTACGTGTTTTTTATATGATATATTTGTTTAATGATTATTATTTTCAATCTTTTTTATTACAAAAAATTGAAGTGTTTTAATATAAAGATATGAATGTTATTATTAGTAATACCAATAATGGATAAAGAAGGATTACCATGGGTAGAATTATATAGACCACGGACAATTGACAATATTGTTCAACAACATGAAATAGTATCTGCCTTAAAATTAACTTTAACATCTGCTAATTTACCTCATATGCTTTTTTATGGTCCACCTGGAACAGGAAAAACATCTTGTGCTTTAGCTTTAGCAAGACAATTATTTGGACCAATGTTATTAAAAGAAAGAGTATTAGAATTAAATGCTTCTGATGAACGTGGTATACGGGTTGTTAGGGAAAAAATAAAACGGTTTGCTCAACGATCAATTTCATTAGTTCATAATAAGGAGTATCCGTATCCATGTCCAGCATATAAAATAATAATATTAGATGAAGCTGACGCGATGACCGATGAATCGCAATTGGCATTACGCCAAATAATAGAAGCATTTTCTGGGATAACAAGATTTTTCTTGATTTGTAATTTTGTAACAAGAATAATCAAACAATTAGTATCAAGATGTTCAAAATATAGATTTAAACAGATAAATGTTAACTCAATAGGTATCATTTTAGATAAAATTTGTAAAAAAGAAAATATCATTAAACCTCCTAATATATATGAAACTTTATATAATGTTTCAAATGGAGATCTACGAAGAGCAATCACTATATTACAACATGCTAAATATATTGATGGAGATCATATTAAAAATTCAACTATTATACATATTTCTGGATTTGTTCCTGTTCACATAATTAAAAATCTAATAAATATATTAAAGCATGTATCATCATATAATAGTTTGATGAAACTAAATGAGACTTTACTTTCCCTTAATTATTCAATTTCAAAAGTATTAATATCATTGTTTGAATATATTATGTATGATGATAATCTAACTGATATTCAAAAATCATTAATAACTATTAAGCTTAATGATTCTTATTCGAATATAAATAATGGAGCAGATGACCGTATCCAAATGTTATATATTTTCTCTTTTATCAGAAGAATATACCAAAATTTAAAAATCTAATGTGTTGATGATATTACCATTTTATCTTGAGTTAATAATTGTTCAGATGTCTCCTCATTACTATATAAATTAACACTAATTTTATCATTACTAATTTCATTATCATCATCTGTTTCATCCTCGTCAGTATCATTGTTATCATAATTATCACTTGATTCTTCATCCGAATTTACAATATCATTATCACTTGTTATGATTGGTAAATTATTAATCATCTTCTTTATTTCATTATTTCCTGACATATGTTCTACTATAATCTCTGGACATTTACATTGTTTTATAAGGAAATTTTTCTTAATATCTTTATGTTGTGATGTGATTGATTTTATATAATAATCCATTAGTAATATTTTTTCTTCATCAATATCGAATAATGCATTTAGAAAAGCATATTGGTAATTATATTTTTTTATACAATCTAATATGATTGTATCTTTATTATTTCTTTTAGAATTTAGTTGATTCACTAAAGCACTCCGCAATATCAGTAGCTTATGAATATCCATTCACAATTAATAATATATATTTTAATATATATTTTATTAACCATAAAATAACTCATTACTAATATAATCTATAAATATCCAATAAACTTTTTCACTTTACTAATCATTTCAGTTAAATGTAATTTACTATTCAAATCATCAAGTTCAAAATCACGATTGCCATCTAATACTAATACTTTCAATCCATTATCTTTATTAAGCAACCATCTGTTATGATAATCATTTACAGATTCTATATATTCAAATGGTATAGAATCTTCTTCATTTCTACCACGTTGTTTCAATCTCTCAAAACTGTTAACAGGATCTGTTTGTAGATATATAACGTTTGTTATTTTTATTTTATTTAGTAATACTGGAAAACATTTTTCATATAATGTATATTCCATATCATTCATATCGTCACTATCTTTTAACATCTTTGCAAATGTATTTTTATCAGTTAATACTGATCTCTCTGATATAATCACAAATGTATTTCCAATTAATCTATTCCATATATTAGAAAATGTTGTCTTTTTCATATCTTCAAATGCATTAAATAATAATTCCATTCGTGTAAGATATGCTAGATTTTGAAATGTATAACTCCATCTTTTTTTATCTGTGTAAAAAACATCCAAGAAATTCTTACCATCTTCATTTTTTATAGATAACCATTTTGATACTGGTTCTTGCAATGTTACAACATTTGGAATATGTTGTTTTATTTTCTTAAGTAAAGTCGATTTACCAGATCCAATATTTCCATCCAATGAAATAAACATACATTTGATATTGAACAAATTCCATACATATTTCAATAAGATGGCTATCGCAAAAACAAGAAATATTATTATCTTTATCATTTTAATCTTTATTTTATAATAAGATATTTCTCTATTTAAGTAATATTTTAATAAATCAATTTTTTAAGATACTTATAAACCTACGAATTGTATTGTATTCATTACTAATCGTATTGATTATATCTGAATTCCCATCAATTACTAGAACATTCATGTTTTTATCATTCAATAATATATCATTATGCCTCTTATGTAATTCATTTAAATACTCAATCGATACCGTTTTCTCTTCATCTCGACATCTAATATTATGTATACGATCAAAACATAAAGCTGGATGTGTTTGAACATATATAACATTCTTCGTTTTTATTATTTTACTTATTCTATCAAACCATATATTATATATATACCATTCAAGATCATCTATGTAATTATTTTCATGTAGTAAAGAAGCAAACGCATTTTTATCCATCAAACTTGATCTTTCAATAACAACAACAGCTTTCATTCCAAATATAATTCTTTTAAAGAAGCTATCCTTTTTTATTTTATCAAAAAGTATAACATAATTGTAAAATTTAGTCATTTGAACCATATTCTGGAATGTATATCCCCATCTTTTTTTATCTTTATAAAAATTATCAAACAAACTAATATTATGTTCATCCACAATTCCTTTCCACATGTGTATTGGTTCGTTAACATAATAATATTGTCGAAATTGTAATTCCATCATTTGTATCAATGTTGATTTACCAGCACCAATATTACCATCAATAAAAATTACAACTGGATCATTATATAGATAGTTGTAAATACAATATGTTATGAAAAATAACAAAACTATTGAGAACAGCATTATGTAAAATATCATTCGTTCACTTTATGGATTATATGTATCTATTAATAATTTTTTTTATTCCATATGTTTAAAATTCAATTTTTAGGTTAATAACTTAAATTTTTTTGTTGTTTATATATAAATATGACTCTATATCTAAACCAAGAGTTAACTTATACTGCGCCAAAATTTCAAGTATTATTATCAAATAGCACATTAACGGATTATCTTAAAATAAAAGAATTAGGTAATCTTGTTTACATGAGTGGAGACATAAATGATGCTGTTAATCATAAAGTATATAATCATTATTATTCTGTTTATAATGGTGATTATTCATCTGTTAGAAGTAACGCTATCTATTTAGGTAGAACTTGTTATAATTTCTCCAATCCTGCTAGTATCTCCAATTTAAAAACTGGAAATACTTATTTTAAAATAACTAGTTCTGAAACAAATATAGCTTTTAAAGATCCATTTATTGTATATAATAGTTCAAATAGTAGTACTCCATGGTATTTATTTCATGAAAATTCTGGTAATAAAGGTTGGAAACTGTTAGACGAAATACTAACTAACGCTAATTATATTAATTGTAAAAATATTTCTACTATTATTATATTATGTATTTTGTCATGA
>Ga0257124_1001915_pt1 | contig 13366 bp, 3 predicted proteins | sample SI106_150metaG_FD_190154 | JGI IMG/M metagenome (GOLD analysis project Ga0257124, IMG submission 190154) | Marine microbial communities from Saanich Inlet, British Columbia, Canada - SI106_150 | ecosystem: Environmental > Aquatic > Marine > Inlet | place: Canada: British Columbia | collected...
GATGTGTCTGGCATGTCTTTCATTTTAGATATCCCCTTTACTTAGCTCTACTGTATTTAATGAACTAACGGTATGATTTAGAGGTAATTATTAATAAGTACATAAGCTGCTACTTAGTATAACAAAGTGGTGTTCCGCATATCAGGATTATGATAGAAATATAACCTCCCATGCCATTATATACCACTATAAAATATGGCATGTAAGACGCTGAAATTCTATAATTGAATGTATTAAATCATAATGCTAAAATGTAATCATATTGAATTAGGTTAATATACCAGATGGCTCAATTATATGCCGATAATCTATTACCTGCTTGAGAAGGGATTATTATGAGCGAAGATAAAACACGTAGAGAATTTATTAAAGATACATGTGTCAATACATTACTTGGTGGCGTGTTTCTATCTCAAATCCCACTGCCTCTTGACCCCCTGCCTGATGACATAAAAACTAATTCAAAACTGAAAAGCACAACAAACCCGCAATCACTTGTCATTGACGTTAAAAGCAGAACAGGAATAGTGAAGGGAATGACTCCGAATATCTCACTGATTAAGCAGATGATGGACTCTGGCATAACTCTGCTTACAGGAACAGACAATCCGAAAGACGCGTGGAAATCACTCTTTCACGAGGACGAAAGGGTAGGCATAAAGATAAACGGCCTTGGTGCTGACATCCTTGTAGGCAACTACCAGATCTGCTGGGCCATTGTTGACGCGCTAAAAAGTATTGGGGTAAAAGAGAACAATATCATCATATGGGACCAGTATCAGAACTTTTTCCTATCATCAGGTTTCAAGATAAACAGATCTTTTAAAGGTGTAAGGACATATACCACAGACGGAGGCGGAGGGAAAGAGGCCCTTGATTCCGGCAGTTCACACAGGGAATACGACAGCGGCTATGGCGCCGTTAGGGTGAGCAGGATACTGACAGAGGAAGTTGATTCACTTATAAATGTGGGTTTGCTGAAGGACCATGGCCTTGCGGGAGTAAGCATCGCGCTTAAAAACATCTCTCACGGAGTTATCAGCCATCCTGACAACTTCCACGACAACTCATGCGACCCATTCATCGCCGCCATCAATTCAATACCGGTGATAAAGGACAAGATAAAGCTCCACATCTGCAACGGAATAGTGGGCCTTTACGAAGGCGGACCAATGCCACAAAAAAGACACACATGGAATAATAACAGAATCATATTGAGCAGAGATCCTGTAGCCCTTGATACGATTGGTATGAACATTATTGAGGGAAAGAGGAAGGAGAAAAACCTGCGCTCACTATTTAATCGCCCAAACCTCCCTGTGCATATAGAAACAGCTGCCAAATACGGCCTGGGCGTATGTGACCTGAACTTGATAAATCACAAAGCGGCTCTGATATAATAAAGAAAGTTAAAAGTGTCTACCTGTCCGCCAGTTTGTTAGGAGGGAAGTTTGAAGTGAACTAAAGTTGGGTGAAGAAGGATAGATTAATCTCTCTAAACTGCATCCGTTCCCTGATTTCGAACATTTTAATTGACCAGAAATAATGGCAGAGAGATATGCTGTAGTATCAGCACACCTCTCCGCCTGATTATATAGTCTGGTTGTTGCGCAGTACTAAAGTATCATCAACAACCATTTACATCATCTTCATTTAACAATAAATACAAGCCGGTCCGTATCTGTCGCCGTACGCCCGCTGGCCTTTGCTCCTTTCACCTTCAGAACAAGGACATTTCTACCAGGATCTAGAGGTATTGAGACTGTCTCCCATGTCACAGTGACTGGATCGAAGCCGGCAAAAGGAACTCCGTTTAGAGTCGCCTGAAACGTACCAGCGTCTATAGTATCACCATAAACAATTCCTATGTCAAAGTCTGTAGTATTACCCGGCAGAGAGGTACTCTTCGCACTCGGGCTAAAGTAGCTAAGAAAACTGTCTACTTCATTACTCTGACCACCTCCTGTCATGGCAATATCCACAAAAACAGCAAAAGGCGAGAATGATGTAGTCAAACCACATATTTGGTTATTTACTGTATCCAAAGATGTTGTAATATCTACCCATTGACCAGCTGCTTCTTCATAGTGAAACAGTTTATACGTATCCTCTATACTGTCATCCCCACCATCCCTACCGGCATCAGCATAGGTAATACAGAGACTTACAGAACCAGTGAAATCTGCCGTCGACACCACATCATAGCTCATAATAGATGACAACATAAAACCAGATGGTGGAGGGAATAGTACAATTTCTTCACTGGTCACAGTCGTAGTACCAGCTTCTTCAACGTTGTCAAACGTTAATGTAGTAGTAGAAGTAGCATCTGGGTTAGTATCAACCGGTTCGACTACTACAGCTGTGCCTGCATCAGTAAAATCTGGATCAGCATTGTCACCTACGCCATCACCATCATTATCACTGGATTCATCAGGATTATCGGGGAGTGCATCACATGCATCACCAACGCCATCACCATCTGTATCTGTCTGATCCGTATTGCTGGTCAATGGGCAGTTGTCAATATTACCGCACACCCCGTCACCATCTGCATCGTTGCCGGAATCATTAGGACATGTGTCTGTATTATCACCTATGCCGTCACCATCTGAATCTGTTGTTTCGGCTGCATCAAACGGGAAGGCATCTGATACATCAGGCGTACCGTCATTGTCATCGTCAGGATCAGTGCTGTCAGGGTCAAAATCACCGTCATTGTCGGCAGGCTTGCTGGCTGCACTCAATGGATCTGTCCCTTCTGTTGTCTCTACTGCATCTGAGTAACCGTCATTGTCATCATCAGCGTCACAAGCATCGCCTTCTGAGTCGCCGTCATTGTCCTCCTGCAATGGGTTAGCAATAGATGGACAGTTATCTACATCGCCGCACAACCCGTCACCATCAGCATCGTTGCCGGCATCATTAGGACATGTGTCTGCATTATTACCTGTGCCATCACCATCTGTATCTATTGTTTCAGTCGCATCAAGCGGGAATGCATCAGAGGTATCAGGTACTCCATCACCGTCTGAGTCTCTCTCTACAATAGCGAAATCAGATAAGGAGTTTGTCAAACCACAAATAATATTGTTCTCCGTATCCAGCAAGAGGGTTATGTCTTCCCAGACCTGATTGGCCTCATTAAAATACATGAACTTAAGGTCTGATTCATCGAAATAACCGTACTCAGAATAATCAATACATATCGTAGCATATTGAAATGTAGCAGTAGTTTCCAGTCTGTAATACACAGGTGGATCACCAAGCTTAAACCCCTGTGGTACCGGAGGCGCAGGTGGAATGACATTCACAGTGGTAACACCTCCCGTATCAACCCCATTAAAGGCAATAGTTATAGCCGTAGATGATTCTCCGGTTGAACCGTCTTCAGGATGTATAACACTATCTCCTTCGACTGTATCGCCTGGAATAGGGTTGTCTGCCATAACAAGCAGATTATATTCGTGAGAACGGCTTGTTGGTTTAATTGGTACCGGTATGGTTAAATCAATATCATCAAAAAAGATCCAACCTTCATAAAACCCTGAGCTCAATATGTCTGCATAGTTATTAAGTGCTACTGTAACATCTGCTGTGGCTCCGGGAGCAATTGTACCTTCACATATATAATCATGCGAATTATAAGTACATGTCAAGGTATTACTGGTAAGAGTGCCCCACTCATCATTAAGACCAGTACCACTATTACCATCATCTCCATAGACCACACTAATATTTAAGTCTGTACTCTTTGTATTTGTTATTGTGTAAAGCACCGGGTTAGGCGTAAAGCTGCCTGTTTGACCGGTGATAACCATATTAGAATCTGGTGTTACCGTAAATGCTGCGGGTAAAACCGTTAGAGTTATAGAACGTGTAGTATCACTGTCTCCATTTTGGTGTACAATGTTCAGGGTTTCATTATAAGTCCCTGGTGCCAGATCATTAACCTTATCAGTGAGAGAAGCCTTTATACTCCGCTGTTGCCCTACATTTACGGTAACGTCTTGATGATTACCAATATTGAGCCAGTCAGAGTTATTTACTAAGCTTGCAGTGATAACCCCGGCCGCTCCTGAATTTTGAATCACATAAGTATCATTCCCAAAACGAGAAACCGCATCAAGAGGAATACTCCCCTGGTAACCTTCGATATTAATATCAGTAGTAGGAGCTATCGTAAGAACAGAAACTGTCAGCTCTGAAATCACCGCTTGAATTGTAGCGATACCGATTCCTCCCTGATCGTCTGTAACGGTCAAGGTCACATTATAAGTTCCCGCTGTTGTATATGTATGATATGTCACCTCATCACCAGATACAGAGGTACTACCGTCACCAAAATTCCATTCATAACTTACGATGTAGCCCTCAGGATCATATGAAGCTGCTCCATCAAATGCTACAGCTTCACCTATTTCAGCAGACTTATTCACGCCTGCATCTGCAACTGGAGATTGATTTGAAGTGACAGGTGTCGCAATAAAGCCATGAGTTATTGACACTCCTTGACCCCATCCCACAATCACGCCTGAATTGTTAATATCCATAGGTTGATTCTGATAGTCAGGACCTGTAAAGGTAATACCAGTAAAACTGCCATCAATATCACGAAAAAAACCTTGAATCATAGATGTTGTTGGATCCCTATAAGCTCCCACTACCTGGCCAACATCATTAACACCCCTGCCCCAAGTTGAAGCTGCACCTGGAAATTGGTATTTGGTAGTAATATTACCTATTTCACCAATGTATCCTACCATTTCAGGAGTGGTATCCGTATAATACCCAACAATCTGACCAAAGCTGTTTATACCCCATGCCATTTCCGCAGAACCTTTAAGTGAATCCAGAATTGGGATCGGATATATAAAGGTGCCATCAATATCACGCATATACCCTTCCGATCTGCAATCAGGATCACAGTTATAATACCACCCTACTATTTGGCCATCATTATTTATTCCATTGGCATGTGATCTGAAATAGCCACCACTATCTACCATTACGCCAGGATCAATTATGGTCATACTACCATCAGGTTCACGCAAAAAGCCATGATGATCACCCCGTCTTTCATATACTCCCACAATCTGACCGGAATCATTAATTCCATGAGGACGGGTGGCTTCTGCACCTTTAAAATCAAACGAAATAAAACTTCCATCCGTTTGACGCAAAAAACCATGAACACCCCTATTGTCAGAATATTCTCCTACAATCTCTCCAATATTATTGATTCCGTTAACAAGAGTAGAGCCATCAGCACCAGGTACATCAATCTGCGTATAAATGTAAGATTCTGCTTTAATCGCCTGATTGACTCCAAGCAAGATGGTTAATATAAACAAACTGATTGTCAGATGTCTACGCATATCAATTATCCCTTTCTCAATTCTTTAACTTCTGAAAAATTATCTTTAAAACAATATTCTATATTTTGGTATTTTTGCCAACCTGCAGAAAGATAATTGCAGAGAGATATGCTGTAGTATCAGCACACCTCTCTGCCTGATTATATAGTCTGGTTGTTGCGCAGTACTAAAGTATCATCAACAACGATTCACATCATCTTCATTTAACAACAAATACAAGCCGGTCCGTATCTGTCGCCAGACGTCCGCTGGCCTTTGTTCCTTTCACCTTCAGAACAAGGACATTTCTACCAGGATCTAGAGGTATTGAGACTGTCTCCCATGATGTCACAGTGGATGTCGTCACAGTGACTGGATCGAAGCCGGCAAAAGGAACTCCGTTTAGAGTCGCCTGAAACGTACCAGCGTCTATATCACCATAAACAATTCCTATGTCAAAGTCTGTAGTATCAACCGGCAGAGAGATACTCTTCGCACTCGGACTGGTGTAGCGAAGAAAACCGTCTACTTCACTACTCTGACCACCTCCTGTCATGGCACCTTCAATCAATGGTGACAGCACCTCTGTATCCACAAAAACAGCAAAAGGTGAGAATGATGTAGTCAAACCACATATTTGGTTATTTACTGTATCCAAAAATGTTGTAATATCTACCCATTGACCATCTTCATAGTGAAACAGTTTATACGTATCCTCTATACTGTCATCCCCACCATCCCTACCGGCATCAGCATAGGTAATACAGAAACTTACAGAACCAGTGAAATCTGCCGTCGACACCACATCATAGCTCATAATAGATGACAACATGAAACCAGATGGTGGAGGGAATAGTACAATTTCTTCACTGGTCACAGTCGTAGTACCAGCTTCTTCAACGTTGTCAAACGTTAATGTTGTAGTAGTAGTAGCATCTGGGTTAGTATCAACCGGTTCGACTACTACAGCTGTGCCGGCATCAGTAAAATCTGCATCAGCATTGTCACCTACGCCATCACCATCATTATCACTGGATTCATTAGGATCAGCTATGAATACATCACATGCATCACCAACGCCGTCACCATCACTATCTAGCTGATCAGCATTGCTGGTCAATGGACAGTTGTCTACATCACCGCACACCAAGTCACCATCTGCATCGTTGCCGGCATCATTAGGACATGTGTCTGTATTATCACCTATGCCATCTCCGTCTGAGTCTGTTGTTTCAGTCGCATCAAGCGGAAATGCATCAGAGGTGTCAATCACTCCGTCATTGTCATCGTCAGGATCAGTGCTGTCAGGGTCAAAGTCACCGTCATTGTCGGCAGGCTTGCTGGCTGCGCTCAATGGATCTGTTCCTTCTGTTGTCTCTACTGCATCTGAGTAACCGTCATTGTCATCATCAGTGTCTGCATTATTACCTGTACCATCACTATCTGTATCTGTTGTTTCAGTCGCATCAAGCGGGAATGCATCAGAGGTATCAATCACTCCGTCATTGTCATCATCAGTATCTGTATTATCACCTGTGCCATCACCATCTGTATCTGTTGTTTCAGTCGCATCAGATGGGAATGCATCACAGCCATCAGGAATTCCATCTGCATCAACATCTAAGCTGTCATCAAAACCGGGGCACTGATCACTACTATCCGCTACTCCATCATTATCTGTATCAGCATCCGTGGTCAAAGGATCGCAATCATCGTCTATGCCATTATTCAACACTTCTGCAACTCCCGGATTAACGGCAGCATTACTATCGTCACAATCACCTGAGGTGACCGTCAACTCCGATGCTAATTTGTAATTGAGAGGCCTTGCACATTGTATTAATGTCGTACCGTCAGAATAGAGATCATTATCTGCATCTTTATACCACACTTGGCCTGGATGCTCGTTTATATCAATATCGTTACAATCTGAGTTATCTGTGACGTAATCTGCAGGCTGTGACCCTAAACAGTAGTCTTGACTGACGGCTGAATCACCATACCCATCACCATCCGCATCTTGATAATACGTGGTTAATAAAGACCCTGATATAGTACCAGGTGTAGTTCTATTAGTCGTTGTACCGTCTCCTAACTGCCCATAAGTGTTATTTCCCCAGGCCCATAATGCACCGTCCGTTTTGAGACCGAGGCTGTGATACTGTCCTATTGCAATAGACTCCCAATTGTCATCACTTCCTATCTGGGCAGGAGAGCTTTTTCCATATGTAGAACCGTCACCTAACTGGCCATAATCGTTTCTTCCCCAGGCCCATAATGTACCGTCTGTTTTAAGGGCAAGAGTATGATCATCCTTTGCCGCAACTGAAGACCAATCACTATCACTCCCTGCCTGAACAGGAGAGTATGTTTGAGATGTCGTACCGTCACCTAACTGGCCATAAGTGTTAATTCCCCAGGCCCATAATGTACCGTCATTTTTAAGGGCAATTGAGTGATTACGTCCTAGTGAAACTAAAATCCAATCACTACCACTCCCTACCTGAACAGGAGAGCTTTTTTCATATGTAGAACCGTCACCTAACTGGCCATAATTGTTTCTTCCCCAGGCCCATAATGTACCGTCCGTTTTGAGGCCGAGGGTATGAAGGTATGTTGTAACGAATGCCCAATTACTATCACTCCCTACCTGAACAGGAGCGTATCTTTGATATGTCGTACCGTCACCTAACTGGCCATTCCAGTTATATCCCCAGGCCCATAATGTACCGTTTGATTTAAGACCATGGCTGTGATACTGTCCTGCCGCTATAGAAACCCAGTCATTATCATTACCTACCTGGACTGGGGATAGTCTATTAGTCGTTGTACCATCACCTAACTGGGCATAAATGTTTCTTCCCCAGGCCCATAATGTACCGTTAGATTTGAGACCAAGGCTGTGATTCTCTCCTGCCGTAATTGCAACCCAGTCACTATCAGACCCTATCTGAACAGAGGACCATCTATCGGTTGTTGTGCCATCTCCTAATTGACCAAAGTTATTTGCTCCCCAGGCCCATAATGTACCGTCAAATTTAAGACCAAGATAATGAAATTGCCCTGATTCGATTTTAGAATAGCTAGCTACTTCTATATCTATTAAACCATTGCAAGTGTTATCTATTCCATCACATATCTCTGTGGCTCCCGGATTAATGGAAGCATCTGTATCGTTACAATCATAACCGCCTGTAGCTACTGATGCATAACCATCAAGATCTGCATCTATAAACCCTTCATCTGTCTGACCGTTACAGTTATTATCAACACCGTCAAAGATTTCTATGGCCCCAGGATTAATTCCGGCATCTGCATCATTACAGTCTGTACCACCTGCTACCACCGTAGAGTCATACCCATCACCATCCACATCTGTAAGATCGGCACCACTGCAATCCTGATCTATTCCGTCATATGGTATCTCTACAACACCCGGGGAAATAGAACTATCAGCATCATTACAATCTGAGCTATCTGTAACATAGCCTGCAGGCGGTGTGCAGTCTACTACCACCACTAATGGGTTACCATATCCATCACCATCACTATCCTGGTAATGTGTATTTAACAAACCTTCATCTGCCTGACCGTTACAGTTGTTATCCACTCCGTCACATACCTCTGTAGCTCCAGAATTGATAGCACTGTTTCCATCATTACAATCTGTGTCATCTGCGACATACCCTGCAGGCTGTACGCATGAAACTTGACTGACGGTCGGATCACCATATCCATCACCATCTGCATCCTGATAATATGTGGAGCTTAGAGTACCATCCGCCACATTAGAGGCCGTTTGAAAAGGGGAGTAATATGTCCTACCATTTCCCGACCTCCCATTATTATTAGACCCCCAGGCCCACGATGTACCATCTAATTTGAGACCGAAAGAGTGGATAGCTCCTGCTGATACTGAATTCCAGTTACCATCACTGCCTATCTGCTCCGGAATTGGATGTGGGTTGTAATCCGTACTCCCTATACCTAATTGGCCTGCAGTATTAGCCCCCCATGCCAATAATGTACCGCCTGACTTAAGACCAAGGGTATAGTTGTCCCCTGCATCAACAGCGACCCAATCAATCCCAATCTGGACAGGTAAGAGTTCATTAGCCGTTGAGCCGTTTCCTAATTGGCCATAATTGTTAGAACCCCATGCCCATAATGTACCATCTGTCTTAAGGCCAGTGGAATGGGCTCCTCCTCCTGACACCATGGCCCAATCACTAGAACTTCCTACCTGAACAGGAGAGTATCTCCTAAGCGTTGTTCCATCTCCCAATCCGCCCTGGACCCACCCCCATGCCCACAATGTTCCATCTGTTTTGATACCCATGGAATGATCGAATAATCCTGCCGCAACTGATGCCCAGGTACTACCGCTACTTATCTGAACTGGATTGGATTTGTTAGCTGAGGTACCATCCCCTAATCCTCCGTCCCCAGCATATCCCCATGCCCATAATGTACCGTTTGATTTGAGGCCAAGGCTGTGATACTGTCCTGCCGCAATCGAGACCCAGTTATTATCTGACCCTGTTTGAACAGGCGTGTGACTATCAATCCATGTACCATCTCCCAATGCCCCATTCCCATTATAACCCCAAGCCCATAGTGTACCGTCTGATTTAAGGCCGAGGGCATGAATCCTTCCTCCCGCCACAGAAACCCAATCATTCTCGCTCCCTACTTGAACGGGAAGCGATCTGTCATTCGTTGTACCATCTCCTAGTTGGCCGTAATCGTTTTTTCCCCATGCCCATAATGTTCCATTTGATGAGACAGCGAATGAGCTGTGCATTGCTGCCTCCATTTTAGTGATTGTCAATTCATCTATATCACCATTGCAGTTGTTATCTATTCCATCACATACCTCTGCACTTCCCTGAAACACCTGCCCGTCACAGTTGTTATCTATCCCGCCACATACACCTGGCTCAAAAGCTCCCGGATAGATATTTGCACCGTCGTCTGCGGTACCCGCTATCCAGTCTGCGCCATTCGGGCGATCTTCACAATCGGCACCGCCATCGGCTATTGAAAGGAAACCATCTCCATCTGCATCTAAAGGGGTGTTGAGTTGTATGGAAAAGCTAGACACAAAAATATCTAAACCAATGACATCAAAGTCAGTAACGTATGCCCCTGGTGTTATGGGAAAATCATTGGAATATGTATAACCCGCTACATATATATTTCCTGAATCATCCATAGCAAATGCATCGATACCATCTGAATCAGTACCTCCCAAATAGGACGAGTATATTAGATCAGAAGAACCGGAACCGGAAAGTGTCAGAATGGATATAAATCCATCCTGACCACCACCATTGTAGCTCTGAAAAGCATCCGTGGTGGTAGGGAAGTCTGAGATGTAAGTACCTCCAGATTGTGTTGCTTGAATAGTTCCTGCAATATATACATTTCCTGAGCTATCTAATGCAATACCCACTGCGTGGTCAAAATCACTTATAATACCCTGTGCCGTCTCAGAATTATTTCCTCCAAAGTAGGTAGAGTACAAAAGGTCAGTATTTCCTGAACCGGAAGGTGTAAGCACGGCCAAAAATATATCTGTCCGAACTCCATCTCCATTATAAGTATCATCATAAGCACCAATAGTGGTAGGAAAGTCTGAGGACTTAGTGTCTCCCGCAATAAATACATTTCCAGAGCTATCCAGAGCAATACAATTTGGGGCGATTCTATCTAATCCAGCCCCGCCTATATATGTAGAGTAGAGCAGCCCTGATGCACCTGGGCTAAGTTTAAGAAGAAATCCATCATATTGATTTGAAGCATATGTTCCATCGTTATTAATAAGTGTATCATAGGCACCATCAGTGGTGGGAAAATCTGTAGCACTAGTCCCACCAACCACATAAATATTTCCCAAATTATCCACTTCTATGGCTGCAGCAGACGAAGAGTTATCCCCTCCAATTGATGTGGAAAATAAAAGGTCAGAGGATCCGGTACCTGAAAGTTGAAACTTGCTTATAAAGATGTTAGCGTTAGAATTGCCTTCACTACTATAAGTTCCTGGTGTAATGGGAAATCCAGAGTTAACACTGAGGTCACTTGTAGTACCGGTTACGTATACATCTCCAGCGCTATCCAACACGATGCCACTACTTCGATCAGTATAAATTCCTCCGATGTATGTAGAATAGAGAAGGTTTGATCCTGTTGAATCTAATTTGGCCACAAACGCATCTTCATAAGTGGTCGTATCATCATTATTAAGAACCGTATCATAAGCACCTGAAGTAGTAGGGAAATTATTACATTTAGTTGATCCTGCTATATATGCATTTCCGTTACTATCTACGACTATACTACTTGCTCCAGTACTATCACAACTTCCACCTAAAAATGTGGAGTATACAAGATACGTGCCTGTAGGATCCAGTTTTGTAACATAGGCTTCAGAACTGCCATCAAAGCTCTTACCTACGGTAGCTGGAAAGCCTGCAACACTAGTACGTCCAATCAAATAAACATTTCCTGAGTTATCTGCTGCGATACCAGTTACTCTGGAGTTATAAGTATAATCAAAACCCGCTCCAAGGAAAGTAGAGTAAATTAGAGTAGGATCAATAACGAGAGAATAGTCTTTGTTATATGATGCGACATCAAAGGCGTAGGAGAATTTCTGATTTGGGATTTGGGATTTACGATTTACGATTGATGATTCTATAAGTTTAAAGCTACCTTCTACTTCAACTCTTTTCCCGTCTATATCCTGGTAACAGTATGGTTTGTTCTGGATAACCTTGCCTTCATTAAGGGCAATCTCCATGCGCCCGTCTTCAGTGATATTTAATCCTTCAGTGCCTTCGTATGATATCTGTACGACTGATACATCTGCACCTGGTTTGACAATTACGTCATACTCCATCTGCCGGTTATTACCGTAAAACTTCATATCTATATTTTCATATATATCCTTGTATACTACTGATTGATATGTGGGAATATTGGTCTTCCATTTCTCAGGATCATTGCCTATAAGATAATTAACCTTACCCTTCTGCATACCATCAGCAATGATCTTAGGGTTTTTGTTTGCTCCTATTGGGGAGAGTTTGATGGTTTTCCGTCCGACCAGGTCATCCGGGCGGGCAGATTGTACAACCTGGTTTGGGGATTGTGACGTTGAGGCCTCTGATTCGCGACTACTGATGAGTTCCAGGTATACACCTTCACCGGTAAAGTACATGCTGTGGCCACTGCCTCTTTCATAATACTCCACCTTCTCATCCATCTGTCCGTCATTCCGGATGAATGAGAGAGGGAGTTTACCGTAGTTTTTATCCACCTGTGCCTTTGCAGCATGATCCGTATTCTCAGGTACGGACTTTGTACTGGCAGTATTCGCATATGCCAGTCCTACAAAACCCACAAAAATGCTGATTACCAGCGCCGATATAAAACCCTGTCTCCTCTTCATCAAACCTCTCATCAAAACCCCCTCTTTCATAATTAAGTTGTTTCCGCCCCCAGAGATCTTAAGCATCTCCAAATATTTATAATTTTCTCAACTGCTGATTCTATATATTTCGTCTATATTCAGTTTTCTCGCCAAGGCGCAAAGAACGCAAAGAACAGATTAAGGCTTAGGAAGACAAGATATAAATCCCAAACGGTAAGCATCAAATTTCAAATATTACTCAATCAACAACTTCAAAACTCGAAACGTGCAACCCGTAACTTGTAACTCATCCTTCATCTTGCTTCTTACCTTTTCTTCTTTCCAGGATTATCCTCATCGTGTCTATCTTTGTCATTACCATGTCCTTTGTTATCATCACTGCTTCCATCATCATGCTTTGACGGAAATGCAAAGACGACTGGTTCTGCAGTACCTGTATTACCAGCATAATCTGTAGCTGTTACCTCTAAAGTAAAGCTTGGGCCCTTGAACTTAACATCAGGGTTGCAACGACGACCTTTACCGCTACCATCATCATCGCTGCTACCTTCACCTTTTACTTTTACTTTAG
>Ga0257124_1001920_pt1 | contig 13338 bp, 13 predicted proteins | sample SI106_150metaG_FD_190154 | JGI IMG/M metagenome (GOLD analysis project Ga0257124, IMG submission 190154) | Marine microbial communities from Saanich Inlet, British Columbia, Canada - SI106_150 | ecosystem: Environmental > Aquatic > Marine > Inlet | place: Canada: British Columbia | collected...
TCCAATCATAATTAATATCATCACCTTTATCCGATTTGAAATTTAATATAACTTGATATTCTTCTAAATTGATATTTGCTACGACTACATGTATTCTAGTATTTCTATCATCAAATATTTTTTTATCTGGATATTCTTCATTTATTTTATTTTCAATTGCATCTTTTACATTTAATCCTGATTCATTGGGACCATTATACTGCATTAAAATATCAACTACAATCTGTTCCTCTTCTGAAAAATCAATTAAAAAATCATCAAGATGTTTTTCTGTTAATACTCCGTTTGCACTAATTACAATTAATGCTATTCCTGCCAGATAAAGTGGTGCTCTTTTTTTAAGAAAAGCTTTAAGATTATTCTTTTTTGGTTTTTCTTCTTCTTTTTTATCTTTTTTACCCACTTTAATCCCTGTAAATGATTAATTATTTGAAGTTATTATTAACTAAACTCCTTATCCCAAATTTTTAATTATTTTTAGCAGTTAGAATTAAAACTTGCCATGGAAATACTATATTGCCATTCTTTTTTGTATATTGTAAAGTTTTTTCTTTAACTGAATTTTTGAACTCTTTACGTTTTGAATACTCTAATGCATTTAGTTTTTCTTTTAGAGGTGTTGCAATATATCTGATATAATTTTTCCAATAATCTTCAAATTTTCCTGGATTGTAATTAAAAATAAATTCTTTTACAACAACATTTGAGAATCCCGCTTTTCTAATTTCTGTTTTTAATGCAGATTTAGTACCAAATCTATCTAAATTTGGTGTTCCAGGTGGAACATAATCTGGTATGTATTTTATAGCAGAATCTAAAATACTACTAAAAAATGGAACATTATTTTTACTACCATGAACGGATATTCCTATTGTTCCAGATTTTTTGAGGCTATTTTTCATATTTTTTAATGCTTTTTGTGCATTAGGAAAAAAAAATAATGCATACTGACAAGTTATTATATCAAATTTTTTTGAAAAAGTAAAATTTTCTGCGTCAATATTTACAAAATCTAAGTTTTTATTTTTTTCATTCCATTTCTTTGCAATTTTAATAGCTGTTGTTGATGTATCAATTCCTACAACATATCCTAATTTACTAATTTTTTTTTGGATTTGTTTTGTAACTACTCCAGTTCCACATGCAACATCAAGTACAAAATTATTTTTGTTAATTTTTACTAATTCAATTAATTTTTTTGTACTTTGAAAGGGACCTTTATTTACACTAGCCCATCTTTTATGATATCTTGGAGCAACTTCATTCCAAATTTTCATATTTCTTTGTTTATATTTTGAATGAATAACTTTCATTTTAGTTTTAATTCAATTTGTTTTCTTATAATTTTTGCAATTTTTTCTTTTTTCATCCAACCTGAAATAATATTCTTTTCTGAATCCACAATTATAATTTGATTATTTTGAGAATTTTTCTTATATCGAGATGTTCCAATATCATTTGCTATGATTATATCTGATGATGATTCTTTTAATTTTTTTTTAGCTGATTTAATTAATTGAGTATTTGTAACATTTGTTTCTGCCTTAAAACCAACTAATAGAATATTTTTTTGAATTTTTTTAATTTCATTTATGATTTTAGGAGCTTTTTTGAGACTAATTGAAAGATTTGTCTTTGAACTTTTAATTTTTTTCTTACTTGGATTTTTAGGAATATAATCCGATATTGCAGCAGCCATAATTACAATATCAAATTTATTTTTTAATTGATTTTTTACTACATTATACAATTCATTACTTGATACAATATTGATAATTTTTGCACCTTTTGGTGGTTTTTCATTACCTGGCCCATAAACAAAAGTAACTTTTGCACCTGCAGAAACTAATTCTTTTGCTAAACTTACTCCTGTTTTACCAGTACTTTGATTTGTAATTGCTCTAATGGGATCTATTTGTTCAACTGTTGGTCCAGCAGTCATTAGAATTTTTTTACCCTGTAATTTAGATGATAACCCAAACTTCTTTAAAACAAAATCAAGTACTTCTTCTGGTTCTGATGCTTTTGCTTTACCCTCTATCATATTTGGTGATATAAAATCAATTTTATTTTTTAGAAATGAAATATTTTTTTTAACTGCTACATTTTCATACATTGATGCATGCATTGCTAAAGCCATTAGAATTGGTGTTTTTGAACCAAATCCTACAGTAAGTACCGTTGAAATTGGAGTATCATCAATTCCATTTGCAAGTTTTCCTAATGTATTGGCAGTAGCTGGATATACAATAATAAGATCTGATCTTTTATAATCTGCAACATTGATGTGCTCTAATTTACCTGTTAATTTTGTAATAACATCATTTCCTGTTGCCCATTTCATATAATCAGGTTGAATCATTTTTGTTGAAGCGCTACTCATTACACACGTAACTTTTGCTCCATGTCTCATTAGTAATCTTGCAAGTTCAATTGATTTGTATGCTGCAACACTTCCAGCAACACATAATACAATTTTTTTACCAGAAAGTTCTGTTCCTTTTGATTCTACTATATCTAATGATGGATGTTCTAATTTTCTTTTAGACAATTTCTTTCCTCAGTTTATTATATTCAGATTCATCCATTTGGAATTCATTTTCAATTGCTGGAAATTTTTCTTCTTTAACTTCTTCCACATATGATTTTACAGCATTTCTTATTTCTTCTGATAATGATAGATATCTTTTTGCAAATTTTGGTTTTAGTTTTTCAAATAACCCTAACATATCATGAACTACCAAAACTTGTCCATCACAATCTTTTCCTGAACCAATTCCTATTGTTGGTACAGAAACTTTTTGTGTAATTATTTTTGCAACTTGACTTGAAACCATTTCTAAAACTATACTAAATACTCCTGATTCTGTAATAATTTTTGCATCTTCAATTAATTGAATTGCATCTTCTTTTGTTCTTCCTTGAACTGTATATTTTTCAGCAGTTTGTGGTAATAATCCTAAATGACCCATAACAGGTATTTTTGATTCTGTAATTGATTTTATTATTCCTGCAACTTCTCTTCCACCTTCTAATTTTACAGCATCAGCACCAGCTTCGATAAGTCTTAATGAATTTGTAATAGCATCTTTTTCATTTTTATACGAATTAATTGGTAGATCTGAAACAATCAATGAATTTTTTTTTGCATTTTTTGCAGCAGTTGTAAATCTGATCATATCTTCCATAGTTACTGAAGATGTATTTTCATATCCAAGCATCACCATACCTGCACTATCTCCTACAAGAATTACATCTACTTGATCACATAATGTTACCATTGTAGAATCATATCCTGTTAAAACAGTGATTTTTTCCTTTCTTTTCATTTCTATAATATTTTTGATCGTTTTATGCATTTTTTGCCCTTCTTTCTAAATTTTTATTAATTTCTAAAATTGATACTTTAAGATTTTTTTTATTATTATATTTAGAAGATTTTTTCAATTTCTTTTTTGATTCACTTACAAGTAACTTCATAGCACGTGTTACATTATCTACTATTGTAATATCTGCAGTTTCAGCAGTTCTAGAAAGTGGATTTAAATCAAACGTAATAATTTTCTTTTTTGCTTTTTTTAATGCAATTGTTCTATCGCCATCTTCTAAAGGAACTAAAACAACATCTGCTGAAAATATTCCATTTTTATCAACAATTCTACGTGCACTATCAATTCCTAATAATTTTGTAGATGATTTTTTATTTAATCCAAAAATTTCTTTTGCACCTGATTTTTTTAAAATTTTAGTAATTGCTTTTTTACGTTTTTCATTTGAATAAAATAAATTCACTTCAATTTTTGAATTAGTATTTTTTGCTAATTGAATTATTTCTTTAGGACATAAAGCTACAAAATTCCCATTTACAGAAATAACAGAATTTTTTGCATTTTTGAGCATAAATGCTGCTGCTTTTATTGCCTCCTTAGCAGATTTTGAGGTTTTTTCACCTATAAGATAATCAAAAGCTTCACCTCTTCCGTGAGCCAAAAGCCCTTCTTTTGCAACTAAATTATCATCAAATCCTTTGACTAATTTCTCACGAATTAAAAGAGAATTTAATCTTGGATGTGATTTAGGAATTAAAGTCATATTTTTTAATTAATTATAAAGAACTCTTGCTCCTGTATCATCTAATTCTGATTTTATAATTATTCCATCAGAATATTTTTCTAAAATTTTTAAAATCTTACTTTCATTTTCTTTTGGAATCATTGAAAAAATTGTTTCACCAAATAATGCAATTCCACATTTAATATTATTTTTAGATAATTCATTGACTACTTTTTGCATCCTTGGTGTCATAACATCTACATATTTTGCAAATTCTAAAGACATTTCTTGAAAATGTTCATAATTTTTTGATTCTAATAATTTATTTACCATTTTTCCTCCAAGACCATTAATTCGTGGTAATCTTTCTTTGATGAACTTACTTGTTGAAATTGGAGAAAAACATATCATAATTATAGAAATTTTATTTAAAGTAATTTTTTGGACATGTCCAATACCTGGTGCTCCTGGTTTATCTCTAATTTCAAATCCACCATAATATGATGCTAAAACATCTCCTAATCCTGTTTTACATTCTATTTCAACATCATGTGCTATTTGCGCAACTTTAATTTTAGATAATTTACATTCTAATGCATCGTTTAATGCAATAGATAATGATAATGCAACTGCTGCACTAGAACCAAATCCATATCCAACTGGAACATCAATTTCATGTATAATATCTACAAATTTTCCTTTTGTAGAAAATTTGCTGAGAACTACTTTAGAGACTCTCATATTTCCTGATTCAAAACCATTTACTTTGATTGTAAAATTTGAAATGTCATGTTTTGTTTTATTTCTAATCGTAACTGTAGTCTTAACACCTTTCTGTATGGAAAATCCTGCACCTAACGAACCTAATTGTTTTGAATCTTCTTTGTCTAATTCGGCTTTGAAAAAACCTGTAATGTGTGCTGGACAAAATGCTGTTGCCATTATGATCAAATTTGATATATTTGGAAAATATTAATACTTGGCTTAAATAATATAAATTAGTATAAATTGACTACATTCACACGACGCCTACAGAAAATTGGAAGTAGTATACTTGTTTCACTTCCAAAAGAATGGATTGATGCAAATAATCTAAACAAAAGCAATCAAGTTGAAATTGAAACAAATCAAAATAATCTATCAATTAGAACACAACTAAGCAAAAGACCTTCAAAAGAAGTTGAAATTTCATATCCCTTATCAGAAGGGGAGGGTATTGTTCCAACAATCACTGGTGCATATCTTTTAGGGTTTGATATTATCAGAATTGTTGGAAAATCTTCTATCTCAATTAATGATAGAGAAAGTGTTAGAGGTTCTATGAGAAAATTAGTTGGATTGGAAATTATTGATGAAGATGCAACAAATATTTCTATTCAATTTTTACTTGATGAGACATCAATAAATCCACAAAATATCTTAAAACGAATGAGTTCAATTGCACTTGGAATGTTTAATGATGTTGTATTAGCTCTAAAAAGTGGAGATAAAACAAATCTTGAAGCAGTAGCAAATCGTGATGCTGAAATTAATAGACAATATTTTCTTCTTGTTAGATTAATCCGAAGTACTATAATGGATACTAGATTAGCTGGTATTTTCAATTTAGAAAATATAGATATTCTTGATTACAGAATTGCTGCAAATACACTTGAAATTGCAGGCGATACAGTTGTAGAATTATCTAAATCATTAATTAAATCAAATCTATCTAAAGTAGAATTAAAAAAATTATATGATTTTGCAAAAGATATGGAAGAAATACAAATTAAATCAATTGATTCTTTTATTTCTAATAATAGAATACTTGCAATTAATGCAATTAGACTACAAAGAATTAATTCTACAAAAATCTCTAAAATTCGTTCTTCTTTAGAAAGTGAAAAACAAATTTCTCTTCCATTATTTGATCTTATCTATATGTTTGAGAAAATTCTACAATCTTGGTCTGATATTAGTGATCTAGTTAAACCAAGTTATCAGTAAAATATTATGATATTTTTTAGCTATTATTAAAAAAATAATTATAATAATTTTTTTTTCGCAGCATAAATCATTACTGCACAAATTGTTTTTGAATCAATAATTTTTCCAGATTTAATCATTCCAATTAATTTTTTAATATCCATTTTTACAACCGTGATAAACTCATCATTATCTAATTTTAATTCAAATTTCTTTTTTGTTCCTGATGCTACAAAAATGTGAATTTCTTCTTTGTTATAGCCTACTGAAGGAAAATATGAGATTAATTTAGTCATTTTTTTGGCCTCGTAACCAGTTTCTTCAATAATTTCTCTATATGCACAATCAATTGGTTTTTCTCTTTTTTCTAAAGTACCGGCTGGAATTTCTAAAATATATCCATGTGGAAATCGATGTTGTTTTACTAGTAACACTTTACCTTTTTCGTCAAATGCAAGCATTGCAGCTGCACCTGGATGTTCAATAATTTCTCTTCTAACTTTTCTATGTTCAACTTGCATATGATATGCATTTAATTCAAATAATTTACCTTTGTACAGTTTTTCTTTTTTCATATTAGTTTTGAAAAGTATTATTATTTAATTTGTTTGGTATGTTAAATGTAATTTTGATGATTTCTTAAAATCAAGGATAGTATTTTTTAACCATTTGTTATAAAATGAAATTTTTTTAGGAATAAACAAATCTGCAGATTTAACATTTTTTAAATTTCTAACTTTTTGTGTTAATTCATCTATTTTGTAAATATTATTACTATACATAATTAAAACAATTTGATTTTTTGCAATAAATGGAATTTGTAAATATGTTTTAGAAAATTCTTTATTCATTTCTTTTAATGTTTCTTTCAAATTACTTTTTATCCATGTAATAATTGCATATGGAATAAATTTCTTAATTTTTTTTGGATCATAAATTGTTGTAAATTGAATTCCTTCATTTTTTTGCAATTTTTCAATACATCTTGTAATTGTTTTAGTTGACATTTTTGTATTTTTTGCAATCATTTCAATCTTTTGTCTTGGATCTTTAATCAATTCCTCTAAAATTTCTAAATCAGTTTTTGTTAAATCTGTATTAAATCCTGGATTTTCTGCTTCAAAAATTGATAATACTTGAAAATCTTTCATTAATTTTTTTGCAAGTTCAATCTTTTGCTCTAAATTTTCTTTTACAATAATACTACAAACGGTTATTCCTCCAACACATGGTGCAACAAAATGTGGTTCTCCTACTAGACTAACTTGTTCTAAAACTTCTTTCATATTTTCTCCAGATACTACAAAATACAAAATTCCATATCCTAACACTGGTGGTTCAACTTTAATGAAGAACTCTTCAATTATCTCTAATTTTTGCATTTTACGTATTCTTGCATTAACTGCTCCCCCAGACATTCCTAAATCAATTCCAATTTGTCTATCTGATTCCCTGCAATTGTTTAATAATTTACTTAGAATTTTGATATCAAAATTGTCCATTATATCACTTATAGTACCTCCATAAAATATACAAATAACTAATATGATATAAAATTGTCTATAATTTAGCACTAGGAATAATATATGTTATATATTAGACTTTTTTCATTATTTTATGGATTACCGAATGAAATTAGCAAAAAGAATGCTATTCAATAAACGAGGTAGTTTGTTTGGTGCAGTTTTAGCTGTAACAATTGGAATCTTAGTAATTCACGTAAATTTTGTAATATTTCAGGGACTCTTTGATGCAATAGTTAGAGACATCAGTGAATATCGAAATGGTGATGTTCTTGTAACAAATGAAGATGATTACATAGATAAATCTGATTCAACAATTGTAAGATTCTTTGAAAGAATTTCATATGTTGAAGCGGCGACACCGCGGCTTTCATCGACGGCAGAAATGGAAATTACAAAAAATGGAAAACTAATTGAAAAAACTAGAATACCCGTAGTTGGTGTTGATCCATTTACTGACATTAGAGCATCTACTGTCCATGAAACTGTTACAGAAGGAACTTATGTTTTCTCAAGAAATTCTATTGTATTGGGAAATACTGTAGCAAATGATCTTGGAGGAGCTGTAGTTGGTGATAATGTTAAAGTGATAATTATTGATAGATGGGGGGAAGAACAAACTAAAAGATTTACTGTTTCTGGAATTGCAAAATCACCTGGTGGTCAAGGATTTGATTATAGTGCAGTTATACACATTGATACATTACGTGATATGACAGATAGAATAGATCAAACAGGATCAATTATGGTAAAATTAAAGGATCCAACCAAAGCATTAGAAGTAAAAGAATTTTTCTTATTATCATTTCCAAATGATGATTTCTTAGCAGAAACAATAGAAGAATCAGCTGAACAACAACTTGCTGGTTTTAGATCTGGTATAGCAATGATTAACATGATTGGATATTTTGGAATGATGTCTTCTGCATTTGCAATTGTTACAATTCAAATGATGTTAGTAAATGGGAAAACTAGAGAAATTGGTGTAATGAGAGCAATTGGTGCTAAAAGAAAAGATATTTTGATAATTTTTATTTTTCAAGGTATGTTAATTGGAGCAATTGGTGCTGGAGTTGGAACTGCAACTGGATTAGGCTATACATTTTATGCAAAAGAAACAAAGATGTCATTCAATAACAGTTTACCCCTTGAAGTAACTTACAATTGGGAAAAAATTGTTCAAACTGCTCTGGCTTCATTTGCTCTGGCTATTATTGCGTCATTATACCCATCGTATAGAGCTACAAAATTACTACCTGTGGAGGCAATAAGAACTGGCTAGAGTACTTGAGGTTAATCATTTAACCAAAATTTATGGTGATGGGGATAACAAAGTGAAAGCTCTTGATGATGTATCTTTTTCAATTGAACAAGGTGAAGTTGTTTTAATTGTTGGAAGTTCAGGTTCAGGAAAATCTACATTATTAAACATGATTGGACTTTTAGATAGCCCAACAAATGGAAATATTTTCATCGATGAAATTAATACTACAACTCTTAATGATAGTCAAATCTCATCATTTAGAAATAAGAAATTAGGATTTATTTTTCAATTTTCTAATCTTTTAACAGATCTTTCAGTTTTAGAAAATATACTATTACCGCTACAAATTGCTGATACTAATTTTACTTCTGAAAAGGATGCTATAGATTTGCTAAAAGCAGTTGGTCTAGAAGATCAAATGTATAAACGTGCAAATAAAATTTCAGGAGGGCAAGCTCAAAGAGTAGCTATAGCAAGAGGTTTAATCAATAAACCTTCAATTGTTTTAGCTGATGAACCAACTGGTAATCTTGATTCAGTTACTTCAGAAATAATAGTTGATTTAATGAAATCCATGGCAAAAAAACTTAATCAAACTTTTATTATTGTTACTCACGATAGAAAACATTTTGGAAATGTTGACAAAGTTATTACAATTAAAGATGGTAAGGCATTTCAAGGAGAAGAACCTTCAACAATGGAGATCACCGTATAATGAATTCTAAATTTTTATTAATATTATTTTTAATTGGATTTGTACCGTTTATTTTTACAAATTCATATGCTGATTGGAAAGATGGACCAATAGAATCTGGAAATTTTGGTTCAGATGGTCCATTTGAAAGAAATTTTGGAGATGTTAAATTACTAGATGCATATTTTGGTACGTTAGATAATAAAATAGAAGTTGGAACTGGAGATAGTAATGTTCCATTTACAATAGAATTTGCAAATGTAGGAACTCAAGATATTACAGGAATTGAAGGAAAACTTGCATTACCTTTAGGATTTTCAGGTTCAAATGGTCCAGGTACAGCAATTAATGCTAATACCAATACGAATTCTCTGGCTGGTAAAAATTTTCATTTAACTTTCTATGTAAATTTGGATAAAAATACACAAATTCAACAATATTCCGGAACTGTAAAAGTTGATTATTCAAGATTAAGGGAATCTGGTGTTAGAACATCATTTTCTACTTTTGATTTTAAAGTAACTGGAGATAGTACAATTAATGTGAGAGCATCAGAGTCATTTCTTACATCATTAAAGTCAAATAATATTGTTATTGATATTGTAAATGATGGAACTGCACCAATGTCTGCAGTTGATGTGATTATCAATAATGCACAAACATCACTTTCATCAAATACTGCATCAATTACAAATATTGAAAATGTTTTAATTTTAGAATCCAGTTGGGATCTTGGAAATATTCCTGCAGAATCACACAGTTCTTTGATTGTAAATGTATATGTTCCTGAATCTTTAAAGGGTGATACTTTACGAATTCCTTTATCTATTTCATATTATAATACACATGGTGATAAAGAAACTATTTCAAAGATTCTTGATTTTTACATTAGAGGTTTAATTGATCTTACAGTTTTTAATGTAAAAGTAATTGAATTATCTGGTACTCAAATGGTAATTGGTGAAATAATTAATGAAGGAAATGAAGATGGATTATTTGGTTTTGTAACTCTTGATGCTAATGGAGATTCTAATATTAAATCAAATACTCAATTCATTGATGAAATTGAAACTGATGCACCGGTTCCATTTAATATCCCAATTGAGTTTGATGGGGAGCCAAAATATGGTGAACATGATGTAACAATTACTGTAAGATACAAAGATAGTGTAAGAGATGAAATTTTCCTACCCTACGAAACTACAATTTTAGTTAATGAACCATCAATTCTTGATGAGGGTAATTTTGATTCAATAATAGCAATTATTCCAATAATTTTAGTTATAGGGTTTGCAATTTTCATAATTCGTAGGCGTAAAAGAGCGGCATTATCAACAAATTAAAGATTAATGTTAAATCTTAAAAGTGTGAATAAAAGAAAATGAAATTCAGATTACCTATTACAATTTTAATTATTGTCTTAAGTATAGGCAGTATAATTATTGCAACTGGTTTTATTTCAAATTCTAAATATGTAGATATTCCTGAAATCTCTCATCAATATGAGAATTTACTAAAATACAAAAATGAATTAGAGAAAATTAATCAATATAATCAAGAAATTTTAAAAAATTTAGAATATGAAATTAAAAATTCTGATGATGTCAATATTTCTCAAATAAATAATGAGATTGATGTAATTAATCGTGTAATTAATGAAAATAAATTAGAACTAGAACAAATAATTACTAAATTATCTCAAATTGAATCAAATCCTTAATTACTAAAAATATTTTATTTTTTTCTAAATTCATATACTAATTCATTATTCCATAATTATTGTTAAATCATCGAAAATTAACTTTCATTGGAGTTATTTTTTTGGTCATAACTTTTTTGATTAACTACTATCATGAACAAAATCATCCTGGTATGGGATTTAATTATGCATATATTTCTGGAGCCATAATGTTGATTTCATTTGCTGCTAGTTTTTTAATATTCACTAAGGATAACATAAAAAATTAATTTACGCGTAATTGATTTATTATTAAATTGGAATTAGGCTCAAATTCAATTTAGATCTAGGATTATAAGCAATTATTAGATATTGATATTATGCCTGGCGATGAAATTGAAGTTCCAAAGGAATTACGTGAATTTATGTTTGAAGAAGTAGAAGAAACTAATCTCGGTCAAAAAAATGGAGCACAAAAACAATACCGTTATGGTAATTTGCATATTAGAGAATATAATGATAAATTTCTAGTTCATACTGACAAAATTGATCCTAGAGTTAATCCATTTGGTCATTTAGTATATGATGCTCCTGAAGTTTTAATTGGTATTGCATGTGGAATATTTGCAGGTGTAAATACTGCAAAAAAGTTTTCTAAAAATAATTCTAAAAAAATTTCCTTAGCTAGTATTTTAGCTTCTTCTATAATGTCTGGATATTTAGCATATACAACAACTAAAAAAATTAAAAAACATCTAGAGTGATTTTATGTATACAATAAGAACTATACAAATTTTGATTAAACTTTTGCCATCTATTTTGGCATTACGTAAAGATAGAAAAAAATGGATTAATCAAAATGAAAATAAAGTTGATTTAAACCAATTTAAAAAAAATGCTAGTAAAGTTCTTGAAACTTTTATTTCATTGGGACCAGTCTATATTAAATTAGGACAATGGCTTTCTTCTAGAGCTGATATTTTACCGCAACCATATCTGGAAGAATTATCAAAACTTCAAGACAGTGTACCTGCTGCCCCATTTGATCAAGTTAAATCAATAATTGAAAAAGATATTGGATTAATTAATGAAAAATTTGATAGTATTGATCCTACTTCTATTTCAGGTGCCTCATTAGGACAAGTTTATCGAGGCTCAATTTCTGGTCAACAAATTGTAATTAAAGTAAAAAGACCTGGAATTGAAAAAGTAGTTAAAAAAGATCTAAAAATCTTAAAAAAAATTTTACCACTGGCATTAAGATTTGTTGATCCAAATCTAAGATATTCCGCAAAAACTATGCTTTCACAATTTATTGAAACTATTCATGAAGAAATGGATTATGCCAACGAATCTAAAAATCTTAAAGAAATTAAAAATGATATGGCAGAAAATCCTAAAGTGATTGTACCTTCTGTTTTTGATGATTTTTCTTCAAAAAATGTTCTTACAATGGAATATCTGCCTGGAATTAAGGTCACAAACATAGATGCTTTAGAAGAAAAAAACATTGATCGAGAACAATTAGTCGTTGACGTACACCAGATATTTTTCACAATGCTACTCAAACATTCAATTTTTCATGCAGATCCACATCCAGGAAATATTTCTGTAACTGATGAAGGGAAATTAATTCTATATGATTATGGAATGGTTGGACGAATTAATAATAAAACAAGAATTAATTTAATTCGATTATATCTTGCACTTGTAGAAAAAAATCCTCCGAGAGTTGTTTCTGCTATGGATGATCTCAAAATGTTAGCTCCTGGATATAATAGATCAATAATTGAAAAAGGAATAGAATTATCGATTCGTTCTATGCATGGGGATAAACCTGATGAAATGGAAGTTCAAAGTTTAATGGAATTAGCAAATAAAACTATGAGTAAATTTCCATTTATTTTACCAAAAAATTTGGCATTATATCTGAGAATGACCTCAATAATTGAAGGAATTTACAAAACACATGATGTTGATTTCAAATTTTTGAAAGTTCTAAAAAATATTCTTCAACAAGAAAATTTAATCACAAGTGCATATATTGAGGAAATAAAAATTTCCTTTGATACTTTTTTAAAATCAGTTAATTCTACTTTGAGAGTTGGTTCTGATATGGAAAAATTAATGGATGAAGTTCAAATTTATATGAAAAAACGTA
>Ga0257124_1001922_pt1 | contig 13309 bp, 12 predicted proteins | sample SI106_150metaG_FD_190154 | JGI IMG/M metagenome (GOLD analysis project Ga0257124, IMG submission 190154) | Marine microbial communities from Saanich Inlet, British Columbia, Canada - SI106_150 | ecosystem: Environmental > Aquatic > Marine > Inlet | place: Canada: British Columbia | collected...
CATCCATTGGAAAACTATTGTATCCAATAATACTCATTTTTGTTTCAGTTTCATCAAAAACAGGATCATGATAATATGTTCCTGGTGAATCAAATCTAAAATCAAAATCACCACCAGCTTTTTTTGCAGTTCCAGGAACTACTGTTGTATCCATTGTTCCAAAGCAACTATAGTAATAAACATCATCAGTAATTGAAGGATCAGGATACATTGAGAAGTTTACAATTTCTCCAGGTTCAATTTTTTCAATTGATTGCATGTTTTGTCCAACATCTAAAACTTTTTCATACCCATGAATTACTGCAAAAACTTTAGGATTGTAAATAGTTGTATCACCATTGTTTTGAATTCTACCAGTTAAATGTCCATCATCATATGTGATCAAAGTTTCATCATAAAGAATTACAATTGGAAGTTCTTTAGCAAAAGTTTTTTCAAAAGATAATTTTGCAGGAAGTAAAACAGGATTATCTAATTTTTCAAAGAATTTTATTTTAAAAGGAATTTCAGTACCAGAAGCTAGAGGCACATGTTGAATTGTTTTAGAAAATACTTTAGAATTGTTTTCCACATTTACAGTAATTGTTGGAACGATTGCATAGTTTAGATCATTTTTTACATTTCCAACTACAGTATAGATTCCATTAGAATCAAAATATGAAACATATTCATGACTTGGAATGAAAACTTCAGCAAAAGAAAGTTGTGGAGTAATAGTTAAGCATGCAAACAAGCCTAGTGCTAATAACAAATAATTTGATTTTAGAATTTTAGAAGGAGTTGATGATATCTTCAAATCCAGATGTAGATTTTTCAAGTGAGCCTGGTCTATGTTCTTCAACTAATTTGTCTACAAGCTCTCTTACTTTAATATGATATCTTTTTTTGAGTTCAACAACTTTAATTTCAACTAATCCCTCTGCAACAATTTGTGAAAGATATAATGAAACAGTTGATGGGGATTTGTTAACTTCTGAAACTAATTCAGAAAACTCTAATCCATCATCTTTGATTAATGCAAGTAACAAATCACGTGGAGTTTCTTTTCTTAGTGCTTTGATTACAATTGATTCCTCTTCTGTAATACTTGGAGAATAAAATCGAACTTGTCTTGGTCCACGCATTACTTTGATAACGCCATTATCTTCTAGTTTTTTTAGATAATGAGATAAAACACCATTCTTTAATCCAGATGAACGCATAATTTCACGAAATTGAATACCAGGATTGTCATCAATTAGTTCCTGTAATTTTTGAGATCTATCAATCATTTCTAAAGACTCCTAAAGCCAACAATCCTAATGTAATAAAAGTCAATAAATGTCCAACTTCATTCAATGGCATTAATCCAATATCATAGAGATTTGGCCATGTACTATCAAGAAGTAAAGCAGATTCAGCACCAATAAAAGTAGAAAATGCAATTGCACTGAGTAAAAGTCGTTTTGTTCTTAATCTAAAATAAGCAGAAATTGCAAGTGTGGCAATAAAAACTGCAAGTGTAATTCCACCAATATGCAAAAATATGTGAGCCAAATGATAACCATGCAACATGTGAGGAATAATTATTGGTAAAGCTAGAATTGCAATTACTCCCGTAACAACAATAGAAAATAATGTTGATTTTCTTTCAATTAGATTTTCAGGCTTAAACAAAGTGATCTCATTATTGAATTATTCAAATTTAAAGTGAACTGGTTCAAACTTCGAATAAAAGTGAATTAAGTTGGAATTATACTCTTTTGGACCAAAAATTCAAGGCCATTAACAAATGTTTTATCATCTATTGTGCCATCTGCCCACCATCCAGCAATGGTTTTAATCCAAGAAGGTATTTTTTTTACTTCTAAAATTTCAGATTCATTTTGATCAATTATAATAATTCTATTTTCAATTAAATAATTAATTACATTAATAAATTTATTATCAACAATTTTTTCTTCAGACCACAATAACATATCATCACGAATCCAATCAGGGATTAATGAAAGATTATTTTTTCTATTTTCATGAATTATAATAGGAATACTAGTTGTTGCAAATTCATTACCGTCTAAATTATTGAAATTAAGATTAACAATTCCAGATAGATCATCAGGTATAGCAAAATTTACAACATTATGTTCAGTTTTAGACGCTGTACTAATTCCATTTTGTTGTAAAATTAATTGATCATCTTGAGTAATAGAAAATTCATAGTTTGTTGAAACAGGTTTATTTTTTAAGAAAATATCAGTTACATCAAAAATAATTTTAGCATCTGAATTAGATTCTAAATATTCAGGTTCCCAATTTACAAGAATTCGAAATTGCCCATTTTCAGTAACTGAAGTTAAATGAGTGTAATCACGATCTGGAGCAATAACAAAATTCATTCCATTTAGATTGGAACTATTTTCAAAAATATTCAATAATTCTTTTTGATAAATTATAAAATGTACTACACGACCTTCAGTAAAAAAATCATCCACGTTTACTATATCGTCAGATAATTCAATTCCATTTACAGACATAGAAAATCCAGATAAAAGAAGTGCGCCAAATTCTTTTGGAATTATAATTTCTTGATGTACAACGGTTGTTTGTTCAATGTTTGAAGAAGTCCATTCAAATGGCATGAAATAACTAATTTGTTTTAGTTCTGGTTCATATTGAAAATTAGAAATTTCATCATAATATGTAACTACTTGGATATTTTGTTTTCCAAAATTTGGATCAATGAAATCATGCATAGTTGTTTGTGCAATAGAAATTCCTGCATTAAAAACAAGAGGAGTTTCTAGTTTTTCAGAATATCCATCAGCCGTAATTATACTAATGTCTAATTTGTATAATCCTCCTTCGCTAAGTTTTGGTCCTTTAACGTCAATTAATCTACTTTCTAAACCTAATAATGAACCGAAAAAATCTTCACCACTATCTTTTTCATCAATAATAATTGAATCATTATCTTCAGATACAAAATTAAAAACTAGAAATCCATTATCAGCTTTAAATTCTTTTTCAAAAAGAAATTGTTCACCACGTTCTGATTTAATTAAAAATGTAACATCACGTAAAGTAATTTTAGAATCAAAATCAATTAGAGAGATTGAAATTTGTTGATCATCATTTTCTATATCATTTTTTGTTGAAGATGAAACTTCCACACTCACTAATTTTCCATCTAATTCAACAGGAGGAAATATTTCACTACCAACACCATGACCATATACATCATTAAAATTAATTAGAAATCCACAAGAAAATATTAAAAATAATATTAACAATAAATTTTTCAATCTATGTCCACTTGTTTGGATCTTTCTTTAGAACTTCCTTTCCATCTATAGTAATTGAATTTTTTTCTTCAAATACAGTATGCCATTTACCATTGTCTGGAAAAATTTTATTCATTTGTTCAAATTTTTCATTTGTTGGAGGTTTGTTCATTAGTGCTCCCCATTTCATGTTAGGTACTTTTGGCATTATATCATTGATGTCTTTCATGTTTATCTCTCTCAAAATTTATTTAAAAATCTATTATTGAACCCTCAAAATTCCTTCTTTAATTAAAAATTGAATTCCTTGAACAAAGGCAGCATCATCAATGGTGCCATCTGCCCACCAGCCTGCGTTATTTTTAATCCAAAGTGGGACATCATTTCCAGAACTAGCTCCCTGTGTAGTAGATGGAATTTTTAAGATATTTTCTTTAACTAGAAATTGAATTCCTTGAACAAATGAATTATCATCAATGGTGCCATCTGCCCACCAGCCTGCGTTATTTTTAATCCAGGAAGGGATTGAAGGTGTTTCTGAAATGACAGATTCTTTAGGAATAGTAGATTTTGTTGTACCTGGGCCAAGTTCAATGATAGTAGAACCAATACCAGAGTAAGTTGGATCATAATCTAATCCAGTTCCATAAACTAGAATATCAAAACGAATTGGGCCTTCAGATGGAATATAGATATTTTGAATGTCAATTCCTTCAGTTGAAACTATTCCTGGACTAATTGAATCATCACCATCATATCGAGATATTTCATTATCAAATTCATCTAAAACTACATAGGTATACCGTACATCTTTGATAAGACCTCTATTTTCATTAAAAAATGTAAATTCAAAAGGAACATTTTGGTTTGCACCATACTGTCCATCCCATGAAATATTTACAGTTGTAGGAGTTTTTTCATAATTTTGAGTATCTACAAGATAAAATTCAGTTGAACTTCTTTCAGTTTCATCTAATGGAATTAATTTAAAATCCATTTGAGGATTATCAAAATTATCTGAACCTAATTTGGCATTAATGTTTACTAATTCATTTTTAGAAATTAAGAAATGGACAATGTTTGTTTCATCGGAAGAATAAGGATCATTGAGTATTGCTCTTTGATCAATTTCTATACCATTAACGTATCCTTTGAATTGTTTTCCTTCTCCATAAGGTGCAAATGTTTTTGGAACTCTAATTTCTTCATGTACAACTTGTACTAAATCAACATAATCTGGACTCCAATCAAATGGCATATCAAATGAGATTGAATTATCAGATGTATCAAATGCAAAATTATCTACTTCATCATAGTAAGTTTTTACAACAACTGGAATTTCTTCAGCATTTGCTGTTTTCAAAAAGAAATCTTGTTCTTGTGCTATACTAACAAAAGTTTCATAGGTTAATCTCTCAGCTAATACACTTCTTGGACTAGTAGCTGCTTCAATATCTACAGTAATTTTGTATAGTCCACCTTGAATAAATATAGGACCAGTCATGGATGGTCTTCCACATATGTCTAAATTATCATCACTGCATTCTGCTCCTTGAACAAATAATGCACCAGGTGCACTAGCATGCTCAGAACCACCATAAATTGTACAAGTTTCAATTGGATCTTTATCACATCCAATTTTTGGTTTAATTTTTACATCTAGTCTTCCATCATTATCATAAAACAAATTTCTAGCTAAAAGTTCTCCACTTTGCCAAAGTTCAACTCGATATGTTACCTTATCAAGATTTTTGTCAGTTAATGTATCAAAGAAACGAATTTGCATATTTGTAGGATCAAGATATCCAACTGTAATATCAGATGGATCTAATTGTGTTCTCACAGTTACTTCCATATCTCCAAAAGTAATTGGTTCAGCTTGATCTCCACCAAGTCCATGAGCAAATACATCTGGAATAATAGCTGGAATTGTAAAAATTCCAATTACGATAATTAACAATCCAATTTGCTTAAACAATACAAAAAATCTGCTAATTCCATATTTAAAGATGGTATAGAATTTCTATGCGTGGTAATTTTTTGAGATAAATTTTAAGTATAATTTTTATTTGTTAGATTGATTCTCATAGTATGAGATTTTTGTTAGTTTTATTATTAATTCCACTTTTTACTATTCCAGCATTTGCAGAATCTCAAGTATTATCAACTGATAAGGGAACACTGGATGTCAAATTATCTTATGAAGATATCAAAACTGGTGAATTAACTAGATTACCAATTGAATTCATTAATCCCATGACACAAAAAACTCAAGTGCATATTGATTATAAAATTATGATTACAGAATCTGATAAAATAGTTTTTCAAACTCCTTCATTGATTCATACATCTGAAGGAATCATTAATGGATTCAAATTTGAATTTCCACAAGATGGTACATACAATATGAAGATAGATGTAGAGGGAATTTTATTTACACCAATAACACCAGAAACAGTTTCTTTTGATATTGTTGTAGGTGAAGTTTCTGCTCAACCAATTAATCCATATGAAGAAGAAGGCGGCGGTTGTTTAATTGCAACAGCAGCTTACGGCTCAGAGCTTGCACCACAAGTTCAAATGCTTAGAGAAATTCGTGACAACCAATTAATGAATACAGAATCTGGAAAATCTTTCATGGCAACATTCAATGACATTTACTATTCCTTTAGTCCAACAATTGCAGACATGGAACGTGAAAGCCCAGTGTTTAAAGAAATTGTAAAAGCTGGCCTAACACCAATGTTATCCACTTTGGCAATTATGGAAAATGCAGAAACTGAATCAGAAGTTTTAGGACTAGGACTTTCAGTTATTGCATTGAATTTGGGAATGTACATCGGATTACCAGCATTTGGAATCATTAAAGTCATTCAATTAAGAAAAAATTAGAATAATTTTCTGTTAGAGTGTAACCAGTTTTATTGTATCCATGTTTTTGTTTCTATGAAAATCTTGTGTCATTGTTGTAACTTTTTCAGCATCTCCGTCTATGACAAATAATTCCATGCACTTTTCTTTCTCAATTTTACTGTGAAGATGTGTTGTGATCAAATCTTCAAAATTATGAGTAATTCCTGATACAATATGGTCAAACTCATCATTATGTACAACTAAGAGAATAGCATGAATGTTTCCTGATAGATTTGAATTTTGTTTTTCTTCAGAAACAAAAGTTCTGATTCCAGCTCTAATTGCTTCTGATCTACCTGAAAATCCCATGGTAGTTTGTAATTTGTCTAGTTCTGATAAGATTTCATCATTTAATGAAATTGAAACTATTGGCATACGGTTAATGTTATTAAATGTGTTATAAGTTTAGCATTAAATATTATTAACATTTTATATATTTATTAATAACATGAAGAAAGATGCTCCATGAATACTCAGATTAAACTAGCAATTATTGCAATTGCAATTGTAATTCCATTAGCTTCTTTAGCAATTACCCAAACCAATTCTCCTTCAAATAATTCTACTAATGAAAATTCAAAATTACAAGTAGTCGCTTCAGCTACTTTTCTTTATGAATTTTCACAAAATATAGGAAAAGAGATGATTGATGTAACTCTGTTAGTACCAATGGGTGCAGATCCTCATGATTGGGAACCAACCATTAGAGATACAGAAAGATTGCAAAAAGCTGATATGATAATTGTTAACGGTATAGGCTATGAACATTGGCTTAATTCACTAGAATTAAGCGATATTGCTGGAATTCTTGTTGATACAAGTAATGGAATTTCAACTTTAGATTCTGCAAACCATGATGAAGAAAAACATGATGACCATGCAAAAGAAGATGGACATGATGATGAAGATAATCATAATCATGGAGTATTAGATCCTCATATCTGGTTAAATCCTGTATTTGCTCAATTACAAGTCAAAAATATTGCAAATGCATTATCCAACTCTGATCCTACGAATAAAAATTATTATCAATCTAACGCTGCAATATACAATCAAAAATTAAATTTACTTGATACAAAAATTAGAACTGAGTTATCTGGATGTAAAACTGATTTCATAACTTTTCATGATGCATTTTCATATTTTTCTGAAGAATACGGTTTAACTCAACATACAATTATTTCTTCAACTGATTCACATGGTGACGTTACTCCAAAAACATTAGAACATATAATTTCTCTAGCAAGAGAATTAAACATTAAAGTAATTTTTGCTGAGGAAAATACTTCCACTAAAACATCTCAAGTTATTGCAGATGAAATTGGTGGAAAAGTTCTTGTCTTATCTCCTTTAGAAATTGTTTCAGATGAAACTTATGTTGAAAAAATGACTCAAAATCTTGAAAGTCTAAAGGATGCATTATGTTGAACGCTGTAGAAATATCACATCTTACAGTCAAATATCCAGATGTAAAGGCATTAGATGATGTAAGTTTTGTAGTTAAAGAAGGCGATTTTTTAGGCATAATTGGGCCTAACGGTGCGGGAAAATCTACTCTTTTTGATTCAATGCTGGGGTTGAATACGACATATTCTGGTACAATCAAATTTTTTGATCAGGATATTAGAAAATCAAAAAAGTATCATAAAGTAATTGGATATGTTCCACAAAGACCTGAATTTGAAAAAAATTTTCCTGCAACAGTTAGTGATGTTGTAAGAATGGGATTAAGAAACGAATCTGATGAAAATAAAATAGATGAAATTTTGCAACAATTGTGGATACATGAACTTCGTAACAGAAGAATAGGTGAATTATCTGGTGGGCAATTACAACGTGTATTCATTGCAAAAGCTTTGGTTAATAATCCAAAAATTTTGATTTTGGATGAACCTGTTACAGGAGTTGATCAACAAAGTATAGAATTATTTTTTAGTATTCTTAGAGAATTAAATTCCAAACAAGGAATTACAATTATTTGGTCATCTCATGATTTGGATGCAGTAAATAAATTGGCAAATCATGTTGCATGTTTAAATCGAACATTATTTTTTCATGGTGAATCTGAAAAATTCTTTTCTGATGATGAACTTGTTAAACAATATTCTGAAGCATCAATGCAGGAACATATGCATCATCATTAATCATGTCGTTTGAAATTCTAACCTATACTTTTATGCATCGAGCATTAATTGCTGGAATCGCAATAGCAATTTTATGTTCTGTTATTGGATTGTTTTTAGTTTTAAGACGTTATTCCTTATTTGGTGATGCACTTGCACATTCATCATTTGGTGGAATTGCATTGGGTCTCTTTGCAGGAATTTATCCATTATGGACTGCATATGGTGTATCAATAGTTAGTGCATTAATTATCACAAAAATTAAAGACAGGTATAACATATCTGGTGATGCCTCAATTGCAGTACTTTTATCCTCAGGAATAGCAGCTGGGCTTGTAATTATTAGTTTTTCAGGAGGATTTACAATTGATATCTTTAGTTTTCTATTTGGAAGTATTCTTCTTATCAGTGTAAATGATACAGTTGCAATTTTAGCCTTAACTGGAGCAATTTTAATTGTAATTTTGTTACTGTATAGACAAATTCTTTATTCTACATTTAATGAACAACAAGCTAAAGTTAGTGGGGTTCCCGTAGAGAAAATTAATTATTTAATTATATTTATGGCAGGACTTACAGTTGTCACATCAATTCAACTTGTTGGTGTGTTGTTAATTTCAGCATTATTTGTAATTCCAAATGTTACGGCAATAATGTATGGTAGAGGTTTTAAACAGACTGTAATTATTTCTATGAGTTTTTCTGTATTTTCTGTTGTTGCTGGAATTTTAATTTCTTATATCTTTGATATTACTCCAGCTGGAACAATTGTTTTGTTGTCAATTGCAATACTTGCTATAACAATGGGAATAAAGTCTGCAGGATTACTATCTAAGAATTAATTAAAGAATTTAATCTTCTTTTATCGTATATGCCTTTTACATAAAATAATGCTGTAAAAATAATTCCTAATGCAATTAATGGAGATGCAATTTCAGTATATTTCATTTCAATACTATCAATTGTTTTAACTTGTGAAACATCAACTGGAATTTCTATTATGTTGACTGTACCAATTTTATTTCCTTCTTGTTCAACAAACCAAATTTTTCCATTCTTATCTGATGTTATAAATTGAATAAAAGATCCTTCAGTTGGAATTGGAATTTCCTTTAGATCATTATTATCTGGATCATAAACTCCAATACTATCAATTACATGCTGTGCAAACCAAATATTTCCATACTTATCAAATGTCATGCCAAATGGAAGTGCTTCCTCATCTGGTACTGAAACCTTCTCAAAAGTCTCTAAAACTGGATTAAATTTTGTAATTGCTGTACCTGTGTGCTCTGCAATCCATACATTCTCATTTTTGTCAAATAACAAGTATTCTGGACCTTCAAGTGGAATTTCTTTTGAATACTGAGTAATTTTACCCTCATTTGGATCAATTTTTCCAAATTTACCTGTACCTGTTGCAGTATACCAAATGTTTCCATCACTATCTAACGATAATGCAAATGGAAATGAATCTCTTTCAGGTAATTCTATAATTTTAAAGACATCATCATCTGGTAAATATTTTAAAATTTTATTTTTATTTACAATTGTAATCCAAATATTGTCATCAAAGTCTGCTTGAATGAAAATTGGTTTGTTATCTGCTATTACTGGATCAAGATTTGGAATTGTTTTTGTAGTAATTTCTTTTGTTTCTACATCAATATACCCAATTTGATTCCTTGGTGAATCAGTAAACCAAATTTTTCCGCTACTATCCATAGTTAGAAACATTGTTGCTAATCCGTTAAATGAGTAAGATGAAAATTCTTGTGTGTCAAGTTTGAATTCCCATATTTTTGCTGCAGATGGATCACTTATCCAAATAGAATTTTTTCCATCATACAATGGATGCAGTGGTTTTGCATTTTCTGGAAATTCATATTCGACTATTTGAGTTTGAATATTTTCTAATCTTGGTTTTACTAGTACATTGAGTATTTTTGATTCATTTGCATTTTCAGTTCTTTGGGATTCAATCTCTAATTGCCATTTTCCAGAAAATCCAAATGTTAACTCACCTTGAAATTCTGTTGGTATGTTGTTGTTTTCTTTAGTAATTTGCATTGGAACTTCAATTGGTGATATGTTCTTTGATGGGTTTGCAATTTTTACTTTAAGTTGATTTGAATCGTATATTGGATTATTGTCAAAATCACTAACTTTGACTAAAATTGTGTTTACACCACTTGAAAATGGGGATATTTGAATCTCAAATTTTGCATTGTCTGTAAATTCTATCGTTTTAAATCCGTATACAATTTCTTGTGCGTTTACATTTTGGAATTCACCTTCTGGTAAAGTACCATTTGTTATTAGTGCAACAACTCCTAATAGTATCACCCCTAACGCTGCATCAACTTTGAGTGTTCTCTTTAGTTTTTTATGAACATTAATTTTTCCTGATTGGAAATTTTTTTCTGCAGTTCTTTGCACTCTAAATTGGAAAAACCCTCCTAAACCAATCATTATGCCAGCAATTACAATTTTTAACATAATTAATTGCCCATAAACTGATTCAGTGATTAATCCTACATCGCTTTCTAAAAACCACATCAATAATGGACCTGTTATTATTACAATTCCAATTGAAATGATGAATGCAATTGAAAATCTTGGAATTAATGCAAGACTCATTTTTTCTTTGTTTATTTCTTTTAATTGTGATAATGTAGGCAATAACGTGAAAACAAAATAAAATATTCCACCAATCCAAACTGCTGCAACTAAATTATGAATATAATCTAGAATTAATGCTGGTGTTTCTCCGCTTGCTGCACCGTGACCAATTAAACTTGAAGTTCCAATTAATGCCAACATGGCAATAAGCATTGGAATTTGAGTTTTCTTTGTTAGATTCTTTTTTCTATCTAATCCAAACCATATTCCAAGTAAAACTATTGTAATTGCCATTCGAATTAACCAAATACTTCCAAAATTGGTTTGAATTGCTTCAATTGGTGTTGTTTCTAATCTGACAGTTTGTACAGCAATCATTAAAATATTTGAAATAAACACTAGCATCAATCCTATTCCAGTTATTGACATGAATTTTTGATGATGTGTAAATTCAATCTGCTCTAATTCTTCTTTGATTAATTGTTTATTTTGAGTTCCCCAAATAATTAATGATGCAATAATAACTCCTAAAACAATTGTTTGTCCTACAATACCTGGAAATCTTGCTCCAGCTTCTGGGAAAAATATCAGATCAATTGAATCTTGATTTTCTAATAATTTTGGATCAATAACAACATCTCCAACTGCAAACAAAAATGCACCTGGAACTAGATGACCGTCAACTTTTGATAATACTTTAGTGGTAACTGTGTATACTCCATCTTCTAATGGACTAGTTGTAACAATTAATGATTTTTCATCTTGATAGTAGTTTGTATCTTTATTATCAATTTGATTTCCATTATTATCTAAAACTTTGAGTGTACTGAAATCTAATTCAACTGGTTCTGAAAAAAATACAACTACCTCTGAAACACCAGTTGGTGCATTTGATGATAAATTGGGAATAGTTTCATCTGTAAATGGATGTGCTGATACAAATGGAATTGATGATAATGACAGTACAAGTAAAACTATGAGAATTTTCTTCATTTACTAAATTAGTCCTTTTTGATAATTTAAACAGTCTTCAAACTGTTCGAAATTTGTACCAACCCACGTAAAGATAATAATGGCTATTGGGTTAATTATAGTCGTGAAGATTGCAATTTTTGGTTTATTTGCATTATTGATTTCTACAGGAATGTTAGTTCCATCTTTTGCACACACAACTGTTGAAGTTGAACAATACAAAATTGAAGCCGGATGGGGAATAGAACCTCCAGTAGTTGGAATCAGAAATGACATTGTTTTTAAAATTACAGAATCTGGTGAAAATGAAGGAACTTATCGTGGAATTACTAGTGCCTTTCAAAATTTAGAAGCTACTGTAATGTATGGTGGAGCAAGTAAAAATATCGATATTAATTCTGATCCTAAACCTGGATATTATTTTTCATCAATAATTCCAACTAAGACAGGCAGTTATCTTGTAGATTTGCAAGGTGAAATTCGTGGTGTTGTAGTTGACATTCAAATTCCTATTGAAGATGTAGAGAGTACAGCTGTTCTTGATTTTCCACCTACAAATAGTGATGGCTCTGCAGATGTTTCTGCTTTAAAGAATGCAATTTCCTCTCTTCAACAAGATGTATCTAAATTAAAATCTGGTGAAACTACTACTACATCCACTGGTGGTGCATCATATGACTTTGCAATATTTGCATTATCAATTGCAGCAGCAGCAATTATCTTAGCAATAGTTGCTTTAGTAAAAAGAAAATAGAAAAAGAGGAATTCCTAGAATCTTGGAACGACTCTAGATTTTGCAGTTACTGCTACGATGCTGATGATTGCTACAGCTAATACCATCATGGCAATTGTACCAAATTCTGGAACAACTTTTGCTGTTGTAACTTGACCTACTGGTCCAGTCCATGAATCCTCATCACCTGGTGCACCAATTCCTAAAGATACAACTTCAACATCTATTGGATTTTCATCAGAACCTAATGCATCAATTTGATGCGTTGCAATGAGTTCCATAGAGTGTAGTCCTTTTTCTTCAAAAACTACTTCACCATTTTGAGTTGCAGTCAAATCATAGTTAAGGTGTAATACATTGAATTCTAGTTCAATTTGAGTTCCGCCCATTACTTGTGCGTCGGAAATCATTACCATTAACTCTACATCTTCTGCTTCTGCATGTTCCATAGCTGCATGTTCTGCTTCTTCAGCTGCTGCGGCTTCTTCAGCTGCTGCGGCTTCTTCAGCTGCTGCGGCTTCTTCAGCTGCTGCGGCTTCTTCAGCTGCTGCGGCTTCTTCAGCTGCATGATCATCTGCATGTTCTTCAGCTGCTGCTTCTTGTACTATGATTGTTCCAATCATCCAAGTGTGTAACATACAATAGTATGGTTGTTCACCTGCTGCTTCTGGAACCCATTCAAATGC
>Ga0257124_1001932_pt1 | contig 13281 bp, 11 predicted proteins | sample SI106_150metaG_FD_190154 | JGI IMG/M metagenome (GOLD analysis project Ga0257124, IMG submission 190154) | Marine microbial communities from Saanich Inlet, British Columbia, Canada - SI106_150 | ecosystem: Environmental > Aquatic > Marine > Inlet | place: Canada: British Columbia | collected...
AATTCTTCTACTGCCAGGCCAATGCCATCATAGCCATAATTATTTCCATTGTAAAACATAAAATGTCGGCCCTTATAATTGACAACCGCTGCGTATGCTATCATCTCACTGTCAAATTCACCTTGCTTCCCAGTCGAAACTCCTGGAAAACTATCATTGCGTACCCATTCAATCCCATCATATGACTCTGCATAGCCTAATTGGTAGGCAGTATCCCCTTTATAGGAGAACCACATTTTCCATGTATTATCTTCATATAATACATAAGGTCGCGCGAGTGCATTCTCATTATTATCTTTAAAATCGATACAAATATGCCCATCACGAATCCAATTTTTTCCATCTTTTGATCTTGCTAATTTAATATTATATCTTGGGAGATCTTTATGCTTCCATTCTGTTCCAGATACGTAATACATTCTGTATTCGCTATTAGTTTTAACAACGTACGGAGCTGTATTCAAATATGGATCTGTCCTGCACCTTTCAATAATTGGTGCTCGTGACCAACGTCTAAAACTATCATTACCACTTGAAATGGCGAGTCCGCCATATAAATGCATCCGAACAGTTGATCCAGGATTCCACCCTATATAATATAATGCCTTTTCATCATTATCTAGATCCAAAATGCATGATGGTGTAACTCCATTATCATCAAAACAACCAAGTTCTCCAGGTGAAAGAACTGGATTTTTAGAGTATTCAACAACTCCATAAGGTTCATTTAAATTGACATCTGCCCACCCAATATGTGATTGATTTTTATCACTCCTTCCTGAAAAGTAAATGCGAAATATACCATAACCCCTATCCTCTGGAGTTGGGACCATTGCGTGAGAAGTTGACCAAAAAAAATTATTTTGTGGTTTAACAATTAAGCCAAATTTTTTATAAACTATCTTATTGTCAAACATTTATAAAATTATAATAAATGTTCTATCATTCATATATCTAGACTTAATTGCCTTGAACGGAACATCGATAAAGACCTCTTTAAACGCTTTAGTTTCTCCAGGATAATCATAATTATTAAACTCATCTAACATCAAAACACTGCCGGCTATAAGGTGTGGCTTTATCGCTTGTAAAGCAGCTTTAGACGGCTCATATAAAGCCATATCAAAATATGCTAATGCAATAATTAAGTCACTATTATTCGAAAAATACTCAGGTGCAGTTTTAGTTACATCGCCCTTTACCAAGGTATGTTTTTTTATAGCCCCTAGGACGTTATTTTTTTCATGGTAATCAATGAGTGATTCAAGGTACTCGTTATAGTTTTCTGAAGTTGAATACCCTCCATCTTTTATTGTATCACTCCCTTTATCATTATTACTAATTGATGTATACCCCTCAAAAGTGTCGAATCCAATTATTCTTCTACTTTGATTAAATGGTTCATAAATTGCACGCAAATTTTCAAATAAAACCAAATTTTGGCCCCACCAGGTGCCAAATTCAACAATAATTCCGGGCTGGTTTAGCATTAATTCATAAGCTTCATTTACAAATAATATTTTTGCTAGGGCGGAACTCCTCATGTATAGCCCCGGACATATTAACAACTCTTCATCTGACATTGGCCTATCGTCAAACAATTTATATAATACATCTCTATGCTGAATCTGTTCTGGACTAGATTTTGATTCCGCAGTATAAAGTTTTGTTTTATCTTTTTTCATAACCTTCCTTTCGTTTATCAAATTTTAAAATACTTTCTTTTTATAATTCGTGCACGCTTATCATTAGATTTAAATACGGTACTCGAGACCCCTAAAGCTACAGAGTCATTATCCAAATCACTTACAATTGATGCATCCATAGCAACAAAGCAATCATCTCCAACCTTGGTAAAATCCTTTATAGTTGAATTTATACCTAAAAAACAACGCTTACCAATATCGCAATGGCCAGCTATAACTACATGTGATGAAACATAGGCATGGTCCCTAATCTTAGTTCCATGGCCTATATGGTTACCAGACCATAGCATTACATTGTTCCCCAATTTTACATTAGGCTGGATTGTCTGATTTTCCAAAATAAAACAATTATCTCCCATTTCTAAATCATCCCAAACAACTGATTTAGAGCATATATATGACGCTAAACGATACCCTGAACTTTTAGCCTGCTCATATTTTTCTTGACGAAGTTGATTAAGTTTTGAATATGAGAGTGCTACATGCATGCTATTATCTTCTGGCGGAAACTTAGTAACAATTTCTGAAAATGGAATTATCGGTAAATTTAAAAGTGAGGTTTTATCAACAAATTCATCATCAACAGTAAATGCAACAACTTCGTAATCACTATCATTAGTGAAATAAAAGTACGCTAATTCTGCTATTTCAGCAGTTCCAAAAATTATTAAACTTTTCATAATTAATTATCTAATGGTTTTGTTGCGTATGAAATTAAAAAATCAAGATCCATTGTCATTAGCTTTTCCGTAACTCTACCAGTTTCAACATTAGTAAATATTTTAGAAAGGTAATAGTCTAGATATCGCTCGTTATCAAAAAAGAAAAACCGTTCTCCAGATCTAAATCCAAAATCTTGAATTAGATTTTCATGATTCCCTAATGGTTTAGATAAATTATATATTTCATGCTTAGGGCCTACTGTAGAAATATACAGCCCACCACCTGGCTTTAAAACTCTTTGAAACTCATTTAGGGCCAACATCATATCTTCTTCATTTTTCTCATAATGCAATGTATTAATAGATGTAATCAAATCAAAAGAATTATCAGAAAATGGGATATTTCTATTACTTCCTTCCTTAAAATCTATATCTTCATAACCCCTATGTTTCATTATTTTTTTTGCATTATTTGAAATATCAGGATGGATATCTATTCCATGAACATCACACCCCATATCAGCAAATGGTATAAGGTTACTCCCCATCGCACAGCCAACATCTAATACCTTCATATTACTGCTTAAAATTGGTCTATTTCTTAGGTAACTTCCAAAAATAACTTTCAACATCGCTTCGTTAGGATATTTTGGATATTCTTCAGCCTTTAGCTCTCTTAAAAATTCATTATTCCACTCTGTTTTTTGCATATTAATCCTTATTATTTTGATAATTTATTGATAGCATCCCATATTTTAGTCAACCCATCTCCCGCTACTAAAACTTTTCCTACTCTAGACATGTTTGATCTGATTTTATAATTTTTCATCAAATCAATACAGGTGTCTCTAATATATTTGCTATTGACAGAATCAACACTCCCAAGATGGATAGAAGATCCGTAGCTTGAAAAAATATCACTATATAATGCTTGTTGTTTGTTATTGGAAATTATTACAGATGGAATTCCCAATGCAGATAACTCATATTTTGTAAGTCCGCTATTAGTAATTGCAATATCACACTCTAGCATTTGTTTAGTTATATTTTTTACATCGCGTAAAACTCTATGTAATCCCATGTAATTATTCATAATATTATTAATATCTTTATCTAAAATATTTGACGTCCTACCTAAGATCACGGTAATATCGAATAATTTATCCAATTTATTAATTGAGTTTAATACTTTTAGAGTTATTTTTTCAGGATCACTGCCTCCCATTGTGACAAGAATTTTTGTTGCGCTCTTAGAAACAATAAAACTATCGTCTTTAAACTCATCTCTTAAAGGAAAATAGGTCGAGCCTATTAAATATTTAGTTTTACATCCATTTTTTAGCTTTAATTTATCTGCTCCACAATATGGGATGATTACAATATCGGAACAATATGGGTAATTAATTAAATCTTCCAATGTTATTAATAACTCTGCATTTCTACCGAGATTTTTAAGATAATTAGAATATTCTAATTTATTGTTAAATATAGTATCAGAATTAATGTCTGCAATAACCGAAAAAGAGTTGTAAAGCTCCATAAAGTCTGGTGCTAAACCGCCTATTCTATGGCATTTAAACCCTTCTAATTCAATTATACTTTGTGATAATGATTGTGTAGTGAAAAACACAACATCATAATTTTTATTCTTTATGAAATTTGCTATAAGTATGCAACGCGCTAAATGCCCTAGTCCTATGCTTTCTGACGCATCAACTCTAATAATAAATATTTTAGTATTCAGCATATTTTCATCACTTAAATACCTATAAAAGAAACATCACTTAACTAAGTCAAAACTTAATCTAGACCCTCGATCTACGTCTTTTGTAACTTTCATTCCAAGAATATCATCAAAATATTTTATTGGCAATCCGTAACCCGGCCTAATAGACCTTACATTATTCTTAGTGACAACCTCTCCTTTTTTCATGTCTTGTACTACGTATAAAGATCGTCTAGAAAGATTACTATTTTCGCCGCTGGTAGTGCCATAGTGAACTCCTCCTAATGCGCTCCAAGCAACTTCAGTATCTACAACCATCTGTTTGAACTCCTGTGGCTCCATTGAAAACTCGGAATCAACACCTTCATCTTCTCTGGAAATTGTAAAGTGCTTTTCAATCAGAACCGCTCCTAGAGCAGCACTCGCAACAGCCACACCAGTTCCTAGCGTATGATCTGATAAGCCAATATGGCAGTTTAATAACTTACTCATATGAGGAATGGTCATTAAATTTGCATCTGATGACTTGGCAGGATAGGCTGCAGTACATTTTAATAAAATCAAGTCTTTACATCCAGCATTTCTAACAGTCGACACCATTTCTCCCAACTCTGAGACTGTCGCCATTCCAGTAGATATGATTATTGGCTTTCCAGTGCTTGCAACCTTTTTTAGTAAATTGACATCGGTATTCTCAGTAGAACCAATCTTATAACATGGGCAATCTAAATCCTCCAGAAAATCAACTGCAGTTTCATCAAATGGACTACTAAAACAAAGTAAACCAAGTTCATTACAGCGGTCAAAAATTGGTTTATGCCATTCCCAAGGGGTGTGTGCCTTTTGATAAAGCTCATACATTGACATTCCATACCACAAACTATTTTCATCTCCTAGAAAAAAATCACCATCTTTTTTGTTTATTGTTAGTGTGTCTGCTGTATATGTCTGTATTTTTAAAGCATGGGCACCAGTTTTCGCAACCTCTTCCACAATCTTTAGAGCTTTATCGAGTGACTGATTATGATTTCCAGACATTTCAGCCACAATCATCGGCTTCAAACTTTTACCAATTTGAATATTGTCAATTACTATATTATTTATCATTTTTTTATCTCACAGAAAATAGTGGCTTTAAAGGTTCGCAATCAAGTTTGTCTTGTAATACATTCCTCTCAATATAGTCCTTCATTATAGAAAAAACCTCTTTATATGCATGTAACAACTTATTCATATCTTCTTTAGTGTGAGCATAGCTGAGAGTTTGTGCACCAATTGTAAAAATTCCTCGCCTAAACATCTCTTGCATAAAGAAGGTTTTCAACTCCCACGAAGTTGCATTATCTTGATCCTTAAATATTAGAAAAGACCATGAAGGATGGCCAGTGTAACTGACAAAGGATTCCACATCTAGTTTGATAAGTAATTGATCAAGTTCTTTATGAAGATACATCCCTAATTTATTTAAATGTTCTAGCACCTTTTCTTTCTTTATCTTCTCTAAAACTGCTTTAGCTGCAGCGAGAGATAACGTCTCTCCACCAAAAGTTCCAGAGAAGAATATATCCTTCATAACTGACATATATTTTTCCCTCCCGACCACTGCTGATAATGGATAACCATTTGCTAACCCTTTACCAAAAGTTGCAAGGTCAGGAATAACTCCAAACAATTCCTGAGCGCCACCATTCGAAACGCGAAAGCCTGTAACTGTTTCATCAAAAATTAATAAAGCTCCGGAATTATGTGCTAACTCTTTAACTTTTTCTAGAAAATTATCTTTTGGATATTCACCACTCATTGGCTCCATAATAATTGCGGCAAACTCTTTGGGATATTCTTCCAGAATATTTGTCAATGAGTCAATATTATTATACTTAAAGGTGTGTGTTAAATTCTGCACACACTTAGGAACACCTAAATTCTTAGTTGTCGATCCTATGTACCAATCTTGCCACCCATGATAACCACATACAGCAACCCTTTCTTTTCCGGTAAATGCACGTGCGACACGCACTGCACCAGAGGTAGCATCCGTTCCATTCTTGGCGAATCTAACTTGCTCTGCACAAGGTATAGCATCGATCAGCATTTTGGCTACATCTACCTCCAAAGTATGGGGAAGAGAAAATGTTACCCCATATTCCATCTGTTTTTTAACAGCTGAGTCAACATCAGGATCACAGTAACCAAGAGTGACACTTGCTAATGCATTGGAAAAGTCCAAATATTTATTATTGTCAATATCCCAGAAATAAGCCCCTTTAGCTCTTTCAACAAAATATGGGGACACGCCAAATGGCAACTGAGTTATACTTTTACTAAAGGTTTGAGAGCCTAATGGTATTAATTTTAAGGCCTTTTTTAATAATTCTTCTGATTTTTTATACATTTTTTTTCAAACTCCTTATTTTCTTGTATAGACCTTTCTAAGCCTTTATTACTTATAAATTTATTGTTGATTCTAGTTATCACTTTAACAAATCTAAAATATCATTGCTTAGAAATAATGAATTTTTCCTATATAAAACTTGATATATTTTTTCTACTAAAATAAAATCTATCTAAATACACTATTTAAATCACCTCTAAATATTTCAATATTGTTATCTAAACACATCTTCCCAAATTGGGATAACTAATCTATCAATCTGGAGTAACAACATTGGCTTGAACGCCTTATTAGATAAAGAGAGTCTTGCTTATAATATTGCCAATATCATCCTTTCCACAAACTCGGGTTTAATAAATTTATATCGTTAATAAAATAATCCTCTAAACCATCTAACCCTTTTAACGAGAGGACAATCTCTCTTAATTGCTGCTCGTTATTAACACCAACTAAAACTCTATCTATCTCTTGAACACTTAATACAAAGTTAAGCGCATACTCCAACAAAGATAAGCCACTATTTTTAACCATTGCTTGATATTCTGTAAATTGTGCTTTCCAAGTTAAAAAATAGTCTGAAAGATTGTCAAAATCTAACAACACACCTTGTAAAAAAACACTTCTAGCATGAATCTCTACACCTTTACTCTTTAATGCCTGTAATTGGCCACTCTGAATTAAACGGGTATCAAACACATTGAATGGTACTTGAATTATATTAAAGTCAAAATTCTCTAATAAAAAATTTACTTGTTCTGGTGTATAAGTAGAAAATCCAATTTTTTTAATCAGGCCCTGTTGTTTTAATTCATTTAACTTGTTGAATAAAGCACTAAACTGTTTATTTTCTATATCCTGAATATTGTGAATCAGCAAGCCCTCCACTTGCTTTTGACTAAGATCATCTAAAGATTGATAAAAACCATCTATCACCTTATCAAAACCATTTTTAAGAGAGATAGTTTTAGTGATAATCTGGTAATTATCAACGCCAACTTCTCCCAAAACTTTCTCACTATTACCATAACCTGAGGCCGTATCTAATACATCGATTCCATTCTCTTTAGAAAAGTCTAAAATACCCTTAACTTCCTTTATCGTCACCTGTCCATTTTGATTGGTAATGCCGTAATCTAGACCAAATTGAACAGTTCCTAATGCTAGCTTACTCATTTAGATCGACCTCCAGATGGGGCTGAGCATAAACATACCCAGCAAACCCTTCTTTGAAATTAGAAATTGATAACTCCTTGTCGGTTGGAACATTCTCATCTAATAGGGTCATTTTCTGACCTACATGGTAAGTCTTACACCCTTTTTCTTTTAGCGCTTCTATTGCTTTCATCTGCACACCATGTCCGATAGGCTTATCAAACAACTCTCTTTTATAGACGCCAACAGAATAACTCCCCATGTCTTTTGTATAGGTGAATAATCCTGCTCCTATTAAAATATTTTCATCTCTCACAGTTATCAAGAAAGCCTCCTTATTTTTTATTTGCTCTTTCTGAATACTCCAAGTTTTTCTACTTCTTGTTTCTTTCCCTACAACTTGCAAATGTAGCAATCTAAATTCTTCAAAAGCATGCTCAATATCATTATCACACACATCAATATCCCATTCTTTTAAGGCTTTATTCACCAATGGCTTGTAACTCTTTCTAAAGCCCAACCTAATATTTTCAACCGTTAATCGCAAATCTATTGCCAATTGGTGCGTTAAAAAACTTCTACCTGCCCTTTCAAGCCACAAAAGATGCCATTCGGATAAAATTGTACTAAGTTCGAATAAGTGAATTTTTTTTATCTCTAATTTTCTAGCAATATAATAAACAATTTCTAGTATTTTCTTTTCTAATCGCTTCCTTGTTTTTTTTGAAATATCACTAATAAACAATGGCCTTACCAAGCTATTTCCATTGCTACTTATGAACCAGTTATTTTCATTTTTATGAACAAATAAGGGGAATACACCCATCGGCTTATTATTCTCATACAACACAATAGATAGGTTTACCCCTTCAAAATATGAACCATAATAATCAACTGTGCTTTTTAGGTGAAACACTGAAACATCAGAAGAGTTATCCAAAACTTCACCCCAATCCACTAGACTAAAGCTAATATCATCAAAATTTTGTATAATGCTGTTTTTCAGAACTTCGATCATTTCTATAAACTACTAATCACTTTTGATTGCTCTTCATTTGTTAGATCGGCATATATCGGAATACTCAAACAGTTTTTATAAAAATTATCACTATTTTCTAAAGCTTGCTGATTATAAAAAGGCTGTGCAGTAACTGGAATGTAATGCACTTGTGCTGCAATCCCCCGCTCTTTCAGATTAATATAAGCTTCTTTTCTGTTATTGGATTTTATTACAAATAAATGCCAAGATGGATTTGTATCAGGATGTTGATATGGCAATATACTATTATCTAATTCATTAAAATATCGCTTGGCAATCTCTCTGCGCTTAGAAACAAAGCCATCCAACCGTTTCAACTGACTAATGCCTAATGCTGCCTGAATGTCAGTTAAACGATAATTAAACCCTAATGCTTGTTGTTCGTAATACCAATCGCCATCACTTTTTTTGTTAAAGCTATCCGCATCCTTGGTAATTCCATGACCTCTCAATAGTTGAATTTTTTCATTGAGCTCTTTATTATTTGTAGTGACGGCGCCGCCCTCACCTGTGGTAATCATTTTAACAGGATGAAAGCTAAAAACCGCCATATCAGAATACTCGCAAGAACCAACTTTTTTATTTAAATATTCACCACCTAGAGCATGGCAAGCATCCTCAACCACCTTAAAGCCATATTCTTTAGATAGTCCCCAAATAGCTTTCATTTCACAACTCTGACCTGAAAAATGCACTGGAACAACTAATTTTGGTAATTTTTTGTCTTTTTTTGCTTGGATAAGCTTTTCTTTTAAGCGGTCAACAGATAAATTATAGGTTTTTGAATCTATATCAACAAAATCAACGCTTGCGCCACAATAAAGTGCCGCATTTGCTGTTGCAACAAAAGTATTGGGGGTGGTCCAAACAATATCGCCTTGCTTTAAACCTATAGCTAAATAAGCCAAATGTAATGCTGCTGTACCATTATTTACTACCGTTGCATATTTAGCTTTACAGTAATTAGCCAGGTCGTTTTCAAATTCAATAACTTTGGGGCCTTGTGTTAAAAAACCTGATTTTAAAACACTAACAACAGCATTAATATCATCTTGATTGATACTTTGCTTGCTATAAGAAATCACGTTTAAATACTGCCTATCTTGTTGTGATTTTTTTCAATCCAATCTTGCAGTTCAGAAATTTTCATCCACTCTTTATTATTATCAGAGCAATACATGAAATCTGGGGCAACCTTAACACCTTTGCCAATTCTTTCAGGGTCACTACTCCAATTATTAATAGAAGGTAAAATTTTAAAATACCCTGGATAGTTATAAGTATAAAGTGCATCTTCCATCCCAATCATTTGCTCGTGTAGCTTTTCTCCTGGGCGAATACCGACTTCTTCCTGCTTGGCGTTTTTATCAACTGCTAACGCAACATCGGTAACTTTCATGGATGGTATTTTTTTAACATAGATTTCGCCACCTTGCATATCTTCAAAAGCATGCCAAACCAGCTCCACAGCCTCTTCCAGAGAAATCATAAATCGTGTCATTCTATTGTCTGTGATTGGCAAAATACCATTCTTCCCAATAGACATAAAAAATGGAATAACTGAGCCACGAGAACCCATGACATTACCATATCTGACAACTGAAAAACTTGTATCATGACTACCACTGTAAGAATTTCCAGATATAAAAAGTCTGTCAGAAGTTAGTTTGGTCGCGCCATAAAGATTTGCTGGACTACTTGCCTTATCGGTCGACAACGCAACAATGCGCTTAACCCCTTTATCAATACAAGCATCAATTATATTCATTGCACCAATAATATTAGTCTTCACACATTCGAATGGATCATACTCTGCAGTAGGTACGATTTTAGTGGCGGCTGCATGTACAACGTAATCAATGCCATCTAACGCACGATAAAGACGACTCTTATCCCTAACATCTCCAATAATAAACCTTACTTCTGGAATATCCTTATATATTTTTTGCATTTCCCACTGTTTCATTTCGTCACGAGATAAAATAACAATTTTCTTGGGGCTGTATTTTTTTAATGTCATACTTACAAAGGCATGCCCAAAAGATCCAGTACCTCCAGTTATTAATATTGATGATTTATTAAACATATTTTACTTAATCCTATTTATTTCATTATATTTACAAACTCTTTTAATAGTTCTGTTTTCTATTTCAACTATCTGATCACACTTCTCAAGAGTAGAAACTCGATGTGCAATTATTATTATAGTCTGCTCTGAGCATAAATTATAGATAGAGTTCATAACACTTTTTTCAGTTGCACTATCTAAGGCACTAGTGGCTTCATCAAGAACAATTACATTAACCTGTTTATATAAAGCCCTTGCTATACCAATACGTTGTCGCTGCCCACCAGATAAGCGAACACCCTGTTCACCAACAAGAGTATCGTACCCATGCTCCAAATTTTTAACAAATTTATACAAGTGTGCCTCTTTTGCAGCCTTTTCAACTCTCTCCATGTTGATGGAATCAATATTCACCCCGAAAGCAATATTTTCTTTAATGCTACTATCTGATAAAAAAATATTTTGTGGCACATGTGCTATATTCTTCTGCCATCCATGATGATTACTTTTTACAATATTCACTTCGTCAATTTGAATTGAGCCAGAAGCTGGAGTTAACAAGCCCATCAGAATGTTTACAAGTGTACTTTTACCACTACCCGTTTCTCCTATTAAACCTATTATTGACCCCTTAGCTATTTTTAAATTTATATTTTCAAGTGCTAACGTTGAATCTTGAGAGTATTTAAATGAAATATTTTTTAATATAATTTCTTGGTTGAATGCGATTTTTTTTTGTTCATTTACAGCCAATAGAGCTGGTTCAGATAATAATTTTAAAGTATCAATCAATGAGGCTTGTGATGAGTTAAACCTACTTATAGAATGATATATTTGTTGCATAACTGGCATTAAACGCTGTGCACCCAGTGCAAATGTTCCCAATATTGGTATAATGGCTAAATATTCCTCCTTAATCATTATGTATGCTATGCTGGCAATCAGAGACATGCCAATAGCTTCCATTATATATCGAGGGCCCATCGAGATAACTTCATTACCTGCAGATGCGCGACGCATAGGAATATCCGACTCTTTATACATCCTGCAATAGAACTCTTGACTACCATCAATTAAAACATCGCGAATACCACCTAAACCTTCTTGCAACGCCTTAATCATATTCGTTGACTTTCTAGCAATACATTCCCCATTTTTTAATAAATATTTTTTTGTAAAAAAAATAATTATTAAATAAATTGTGCCAAATCCTAGAAAAACAACGGACGCCACTTTTGCATCGATAAAAAATAACGCTATCATAATACTAATCATTGTTATAAGTGAACTAAAAATCACTAAAACAGGGGAGACAATACCACCTATTACTACACTTGTTTTGTTTATAATTCCATTAATAATCTCACTACTGTTGTTATTAAGGTGTGAAATGTAATCCTTATAGAGAGTATTTTTATAAATTTTAATACTAATATCGGAACCAATAGCATGCGACACTTTTGTTGATAAATATAATAACCAAAATCGAACTATGCCAGCAATAATAGCTGCTGTAATAAATAAATAAGTTAGTGGCTTAATAAGCTGATCTGAAGATGTAAAATTAAATTCAGAAATAATTGAAGATGCAAAGGCATGGTTATAAACTAGTTCTGGATTTGTAAGAATTCCAAGAAATGGGAGAATTAGCCCTATACTTATAATTTCCAAAACAGAAGATAAAATCATAATTATCAAGACAATGCATAGTTGGATTTTTCTTTGTTTAGAAAAAAAACTAAACAACTTTATTATTGACTTTATACGCACCAATTATCCAATCCTAAAATAGCAGACCTACCCATTGCTAACACCGCCTCTTCAGAACTCCCTCCAATATGAGGTGTTACAAGAAAATTAGACAGATTAATAAGCTCCTGATCTTCTGGAGGCTCTTGACTAAAAACGTCTAATGCAGCACCAGCCAACTGACCATTCGTCAACATAGACTTTAGTTCAAGCTCATCCAGCAGGCCACCTCTAGAATGGTTAATTAAAATTGCTGATGATTTCATTAAATTCATTTTTTCTTTATTTAAAATATTTTCTGTTGACTTATCTAACGGAAGGTGGAGTGTAACCACATCAGAATTCATTAGTAAGGTATCAATATCTACCGGGGTTACGCTATTTTCTTGATAGAATTCTGGAAAATCCAAAATATCATAGGCCAACACATTTGACCCAAATGCTTTAAGCAAGTTAGCCAGATCTTTTCCAATATAACCACAACCAATAATTCCTACAGTCAGATTAGATAGTTGCCTACCTATATGCTGCCTCCAAATACCATTTTTAACTTCATTATTCGCGATAGGAATATGTCTTAGCAAAGAAATTGCACTAGATATAACCAACTCTGATACAGAGCGACGATTAACCCCGCCAGTCCACCCTAATTTCACATTGTGCTTTTTTAAAGCATCAGTATCAATCATATCTATCCCAACACCATACTTACTGATAACTTTAAGCTTTGGCAGTGTTAATAATACAGAATCATCTATTACCTCTAATGCAGTTATTGCCTTATCAG
>Ga0257124_1001934_pt1 | contig 13262 bp, 6 predicted proteins | sample SI106_150metaG_FD_190154 | JGI IMG/M metagenome (GOLD analysis project Ga0257124, IMG submission 190154) | Marine microbial communities from Saanich Inlet, British Columbia, Canada - SI106_150 | ecosystem: Environmental > Aquatic > Marine > Inlet | place: Canada: British Columbia | collected...
TGTTTCACGAAATTCAATCGTGGATTGGATCATTTTCTCCGTTTCTTCCTGGACTGAGCCGGAATCCACAGACTTTTTCATCCAATGCACAAATTCTTCCCTGGACACCTTTAACTGGTGAGTATAGGTATCCACACCGAATTTACTCGATATTGCGTTGGTACACTTGGATATAAGTACCAGAACAGGCTTCATCAGGGTAATGAGGAGCTGTACCGGGCGGTAAATCATAGGAATCATCTCATTGGCATACCGGCGACCCAGGTCTTTGGGTAAAATTTCACAAAAGAACAGAATCAGAGGTGTTAACGCCAGGGATGTCACCAGTGGGACATGAGATGCCAGAAACTCCCGGCCTTCGGTTAGCTGTGTACACAATAGAGTTGCCAGGGCTGTGCAGGTCACATTAGCTATATTGTTCCCTACCAATACAGCTGAGAGTATCCAGTCCGGTCTGGAGATGAATTCTAAAATTCGTCCTGCAAGAACATCACCCTCCTTTTTGAGATGCTGGAGCTTGTATTGATTTACAGTCACCAGGATGATCTCAGAAGCGGAAAAGAAGGCTGATAGCCCCATGCAAAGAACTATGGCTGCCAGAATCCAGCTCAAGCGGACTCTCCTTTTTCCTTTTTGGAATCCTTGATACAAACCTCCACTTCCATGATGCGCCGTTTTAGAACTCTCAACACATTTAGAGAGACGCTTTCCAGGTCCAGGGTATCCCCAACTTCGGGCATCTTGTTCAAGTTGGATAAAATGAACCCTGCAATGGTTCCTCCACTCTCAAAATCTTCATCAAAATAATCCCAATCCAGATAAGCGTTGAGTTCACGGCATGAAGTTGAACCAGAGACCCTGTAGACTCCATGTAAGGTGCGTATAATTTCAGGAGGCGACTCCTTCTCTTCCTTACTCCAATCTCCAAAAATTGCTTCCAATACATCCTCGATTGTGATGATTCCCTGCATATTTCCATATTCATCCACCAGAACAGCCATCTTGAGATTTTGAATCTGCATTTCCTGAAGGAGCTTATCTAATGGCTTCATCTCTGGAATTATATAGACGGGCTTCATGATTTCGGTGATGGCCTTTTCTGGGAAAAGGAGGAAATCTTTTACCTGAAAATAACTAACGATCTGATCCAAATCCTCTTGATAAACAGGAATTTTAGAATGCGGTATCCCCTGGACTTTCTGCAAAATAGCGTCCCTGGATTCACCTATTTCCACGGCCATAACATCGGGTCTTGGAACCATACGTTCCACGGCGTAAACTTCCTGGAATTCCAAAATCTGTTCAATGAGCTTTCGTTCCCATCCATAAAAAGAGCCCTGTCTTTCTCCAAGGGTTACAAGAGTAGAAAGTTCATCTGAACTGAGGTGGTGTCCCCCCCTGCCCTGTTCTCCAAACAAAAAATCCAGGAAAGAACGTGAAATCCATTCCAGTCCCTGGATCAGCGGAAAGATCGTCCATCGAATCAACGCCAGGAAAGGAGCGGACAAATAAGCCATTGCCGGGGCATTTTTTAAAGCAATGGTCTTGGGTGTGATTTCACAAAAAACAATCAAAAGTATCGTGATTAAGAAGACGGCGTAGGGAAGCGCTGAAGTTCCCATGAGATCCATCGCGTTTTTTGAAATCAAGGAGGTAAGAAAGATGTTCACGATCAGATTGCCCACCAGAATCACGATGAGACAATTGCTCTTGTTTTTGAGGAAACTGGTCAACGAGCGATCCAGGAATCTCTTTCCCTGGGAAATTTTTGCGATGAAACTTTCCCGGAGGGAAAAAATCGCAACCTCGGAGCCGGAAAAGAGGGCCGAGAGAAGAAACAAAAATAGGATCAGTAAAAGCTCATCCATGGAAGGTTAGAAGCTACCCCCCTACTTTCCAGGCACTATCCATTAGTGACTCAAACATTCTAGCAAATTCCTGGGCCTTTTCGAGATTTCCACTCTTTAGATGATATTCAGAGACAACCAGAAAGTACTCCGGGTCCTTATGCTTCAAGGAGGCAGCTTTCTCAAGATCCTGCCAGGCATTCTTTAGTTTTCCCCTGCTCATCAAGACCCTGGCACGTACCAGGTAAGCATCCGCGAATTGAGGATTTAGTTCAAGGGCATTTTTCACCTGTTCTAAGGCATAATCCAGGTCATTCATGAGATATCCAACCCTGGCCAGTTCACCGTACACTACGGGATCGAGCGGGTTCAATAAACCTGCTTCTCTCAGGAGATTTCGAGCCACCTTTAGATTTCCTGCTTTAGTCTTGAGAATTGCCTTGCGTATTAAAGAGCGTGCCAGGCGGTTGTTTTCTTTGTCCGTACCCATATCATAGGGTACTCCTTGTGAAACCCTGAAAAGCAGAGGCTGTTCACGATGATCCTGGGATAAAGATTTATAAACCCTGCCATCGAGCCACTCTCTAAAGGAAACTAGACGCCTGCCTAAGGACACCTGCTCAACTTTAGGACTGTTTCCCTGGTATCTCATGGTCTCAGCTTCAGCAACCCTTCCTCGCAATTGCCGAGCACGATACAGCGAAACTAAAAAAACCGTGGTTAGAAGAACAACCAGGATAGAAAGTACGATGAGGATTTCAAGAACACTATAGCCTCTGGCCTTGGATTGATGACTCGAGGCTAAACTGGAAAGCATGGTGATGGGATCTTAACCGCTAAAAGAGTGGATGCCAAGGATATCAAGAACCGGATGCAATCACATGAATTCCGGGAGTCTTGGACCCTCTTGGTGCCCCGGAGCCATCCAGGACGGCCATACCATCGAGAAAAAGAACATCTCCAAACTGAAGTCTGGATACATGACCATTTTCATAGCCAAAAACTTTCTTAGTGGAATTTATTTTTTCTGAAAAAAGTCTCTTCCAATCAGATACTCCCGGCATTGTTTTACTAACATTTAAGCTGTCCGAAGTGGCTGATTTACCCTGCAAAAAATAGAGTGGTAAATAGATCTGGTAGATAGGACCGTGTTTTCCCAGGTGACGAAAGTCGTGACGGGGTTGAAGGGAGAATTGCCCAACTCCTTCCCAATGCATCAGGCTTTGAACCCCAACCTGAGCCACTATTGGCCGGGTCTGACCCGGTTCTGACTTTAGACCAAGCCCGATTCCAACTCGACCTTTAAGACTTGCTGCGGAAAGAGCCATTGAGGTTGGAAAGATCGCGGGAGTCTCACCCATCCTCGAATGGGAAGAGTCCGGGTGATCAGAGGAGTCCGTTTCTTGGGTAAAGTATTGATTTCGTAAACTCATCTGTACTAAATATGCTCGCACTCCTTTTGCCCCGAGATAAGGCTCCAGGACCTTCAATAGAAAACCTAATCCATCCCCTTTCTGCTCCTGCCCTCTTTCCATCAGCCAGGAATCTCCAATGGTTACAGCTAGCCATGCGCCACGAAACAATTCTGCCTGATCAGGAGTCCTCCAAATGATTTCGGAGGGATCAAAATAATTCCGAGCTGAAAGATTATGAACAACTCCCTGACCGAAAGACAAAACTTCATCCCTGGACTCAGACTCCGGAAGTCGAATAACCTCCAACTTCCCTTGAATTGCCCACTGAAGTGCCTTCGATTCATTTTTCATAATCTCGGCGTAATTTTCTGGAATCCACTCCTGAGACTCTCGTAAAAAACCCATGGACAGCGCATAGAGAGAAAAGGTTGGACTCTTAGGTTCCGTCTCTAATTTCGCACCATCTGAAGTTCTGGAAAAATCATCAAGCGTAAGATTCAGATCCCGAATACCATCGCCTAAGAAGGGGGCGTTAGCAGATGCTGGATAAGCTCCTCTGAGTTTCAGTTCATAATCCGCCAGACAAATCAGACGCTTATCAGAAATAGAGTCCACAGGAAGAGAAAAGTTTTGTGTAAAGCCTCCCCTGTCAGACTCTGAGCGTATTGCCATGGATTCAAAGTTCTCGGAGGGAAAGAGAAGAAGACAACGAGAAGTGACTGCCTGAAAAGCAATATCCATTCTAGAAGCCTGGGAGCGCTGGAAAAGCTTATCGGAGAAGTTCTTGATGATTGTCGAATAAGACTTTTGGGAGGATTGATTGAACTCTTGTATCCAGCGCACGATTTCCTCAACGCGGTTCTTATGCTCTGAAATTCTTTCCTTATACCTGGAATATAGACTCTTAAAGCTCTCGGAGGCCTGTGCAGAAAGCCTTGCCAGAACCAGGTTTGCCCGAGTCAGTTCCTTTAGCGCTTTCAAAGCCCTGACTTTTGAAGGTGCGTCCAGGGTAGCTGCGATTCTACGAAACTTGGATTGTAACAGTTGGACACTTTGAGGCTGGTCAGCGAGGGGCTGGAGTCCTGCACCCGTTAGTACTCGATTCAATTCCTTTAACCACAGCCCCCTGCTTTTTTCCCAACCTTTCAAAGCATAAGCTTGTCTCTCAAAACTTCTCGCGGCCAGGGCCAGGTCCTCATCTTGTGAGAGTTCTGATGCCAGGGCTGGTTTGATCTTATTCTCAAACAAAGGTTGGAAATCATTGGTTACCATCTCTGAGACCGGAAGTACTTCCTGGTAATAGAACGGCTGCATCCGAGTAGCCAGGGTATCCAAATCTCCCTTTATTTCTCCACCGGGAACATCAAACTTGATGATTTGCTTTAAGTCCTTATCTGCTGCGAGATCCTCTTTTAAGCTTTTTTGAGAAACATACCACGATACAATATATAAGGAAGTCAACTGCCCTTCATCCGCTAGCTCAAGAGATGGACTGGAGCCCAGGCGAAGGAGATAATTCAGCCTGTCCATGATTTCTTCGGGTAATGTTCTTTGCTCTTCCTTTCCATGTTCATCTTGAAAGCTCTTTTTCTGTGAATCCTTTTGTGACAACGAGAACTGCTCAAGGCTCTCCCAGGTGAATTGGAAAAGTTTAAGCTTTGATTCCTTGTTCTCATTTGAGAATGCCCTCGGGAACTTCTCCAGCAGCGTTTGAAGAGTCAACGCTTTACCCTGCCGCTTAAGATCGGAATCAAACCCGGCCAGGGCGTCGCTGTTTATAGAGAGAGTGGAGATGGTTTTAAGAAGACCTTCATTCTTAAGAATCTTAGTCTGTAGATCCAGGGAGGACTCCTGAGGAAACTTCCCTAAAAATGCATTGGAAAAACCGGCATTGCCCGGATCATTCATAAATGCGGCGAAGGAATTTTTGAGGTTTCTTAATTCTTCTTCAGATTCTGGATCTTCCACTGGAAATCGCCTGAAATCAGCTGAACTCGAAAGGCCTGAATCAGTAGCCGGTTTGGACCTTTGATCTTCTGCGACCTGCGGAGATTGAATGATCTCAATTCCATCCGTATCAGGATTTTCAGCAACAGAGGGGGAGAGAAACAAAAAAACTGAAAGGATACCCAGTATTAACTGAGAAGGCGGCTTGCGCAGGCTCTTTTCCAGGTCGGGAGACATGGGTTCCCGTGCGGATCAAATCCTCGTAGACCGGTCTTGGATAGCCTTCAATTTCTGATAAATCTCACAGTCTTCCCAACCAGGTCGAGATCGCTTTTTACATCGAAAACTGCGCGTATCCTTTCCGGCGAGACTGAGATCCTCTGAAGGATTGGTGTCTTGGAACATGCTGCCAATGTTTCCGATGAGAGCTTGAACAACAGTATCCTTTTTACTCTCTGGAAGTTTTTGAAGGCTGGAATACATCTCTCGAAGCTGATCAACCGTTTTCTTCGTCAGGCTTACTCCTTCGTGGAACCTACCGGCATGTCCGCCATATTTTCGGGTCGTATAGTGTACGGTCCCAGGGGCAAATATTTCCTTATGAAAGGCCTGAATTTGTGAATCTCTTGACACGACGCTAACGGATAGGCGGCGAATCCTCGCTTCGATAGAAGTCAACTTTGAATAGATGTCACATTCATCTGAGTTTTTCCGGCAGCGAAAAGAGGATAATTCCTTACCATCCAACAAGGTGTCCTTCTTTGGGTCTACGTCTTGGAAAAGCGAGGCGATGTCTTCGAGAGTGGATTTAACTACGATATCATCCGACTTCCCATGTACTTGAAGATGGGCATAAATTTTTTGCAGGCGTGCACGAGTAGGCTCATTAACCTTCACACCTTCCCAATATCGTCCCATGTGTCCGCCATATTTTTTATGTACGAATTTCTTTGTTCCCGGGGCGAAGGTTTCCTCGTGAAGGGAATTCAATACGGGATCAGAGGGTTCCTTTGAAGCCTCTATGGGATCAGAAGCCGCAGGAGGATCCTCAACAGGAGGTTGCTCTTCTTGTTCTTCTGTATCACCTGGAGGAGGATCTACCGGAGGCACGGGAATCACATCATCTCCCTCTTCCTCTGCGTCCTTCTCAGCAGCTGGAGGAGCAGAGATTTCATCCGGTTCGTCCGTATCCTCAACAGGAGGTGGCTCTTCTTGCTCATCTGTATCACCTGGAGGAGGACCTACCGGAGGTACGGGAATCACATCTTCCCCCTCTTCCTCTGCGTCCTTTTCGGCGGCAGGAGGCGGATTAGATGCAGAATCTTGAAGTCTCTTTCGTAAAGCTCTTAGCTGCTCAGGATTATTCTTAAGGTCTGCTATTTTCTTGCTGTCCAGGCGAAACTTAAATACTGTTCTACGACTTTGTGCCTTATCTTCAGTGCCATCTGCCTTCATGATGAGTTCTGTAGATCCCTTTCCTATTCGGTTTACAACGATTCCTGAATCATCTTGAAATCGAGTGAAGGAGAGTATCGCACCTGAAGCATGCTCGGAATTCCAGTGATTATAGACAGAAAGGGCTCGGTCATCCGATAAGCCTTCATTTCCAGTCCTGTTGGTGTTGCTACTAACATATCCAGGATAAGGATCTGAATTCGCATGACCTTCTATGACCAGATCTTTGATAACGATTTTATTATCGCCAAGCACTGTAAGAAGGACCGGTACCACTTTCTCCAAGACGGACTTGCCTTCCTCTTTCAAAATGTCCTTGCCCTGGTCATACAGAACTTTGGAGGGAATTCGAAAGGTAACACTATTGAAATCAAGGGACTGCACCCGCATCCCTTCGCCTACCCCTTCAAGGGGAATTCCTCTGCGGGAAAACTCCCTCTTGAGATGCTCGATGATGAGTTTTTGTAGATTCCCAATCAGATCCATTAACTCAGAGAATCCTTCATAGATGGAAAAATCAGATGCTTCCGGCTCTCGGACAGACTGTTTTTCATCCCCCATAAAGCGGTAGAGAGTATCAACCGTAATATCAAATTCTTTATCTGGCTCGTTAGTAATAGAGAAGAGAAAATCGGTCCCATTATTTTCCTTGGCCCGTTCTTTCAAAGCCCACTCGTAAGCCGCGTAACAAAATAGTCTTCGTTGGGCCAGGGTAGATAGATCGTCCTTAACGGCTGCATCCAGGCCAGACACGTCTGTTTCTGGAGTCACTTTTAGATTGGCCTCAGTCTCATGGGGAATGAGACTCAAACATTTTCCTGGGGACATCGCGTTAAATGGGGTGTTTAGCAAAGGGAGCTTAGCCGCATTCTTTTCCTGTACATACCCCACCAGGTATTTGAGTACTTTTCCATAGGTGGGCAGGTCAGAAGAAGTTCCCTCTGTTTCCATTCCGCTGAGCAATTTGAAGGAACGGGCAAAGTGGGCTATTTCAGACTCGGTGATCCCGTCAGCTTCCATCTTGTTCACGGCCGCTCTCAGGGTCCTGGGATCCTTTAATTTCTCAAGATTCGGATCGAGATCATATTTTTCCAAAGTGGATTCAAGATGTTCTTTCGCCTCGGCTCTTGAAGCAAGAGTGGATTCTTCACTAGCTCCCTGACGTTTCTTGTCAAAAGCCTGAATCCATTTCACCAGCTTATCCCTGCGCGCTACATTAACCTTCTTAAAATCTTTATAAAGGTCGTAAATCTTAATAAAGAGCTGCGCAGCTTCATTAACAGTAAAGGCTAAATGCAGGTTGTACTGGGTGTAATTTCGCATGGCTGATGCGAACCGGGTCACATCTTCACGGGCAGCACCTCCAAGGGCCATTTTTTCCATAATCGCCTGGAACTGAGACTTGTCATTGAGTGTTTCCAAACTGGTGCCAGGACTAAAGCGGCTAAGTATCGCCTCCAGGGTCTGAGCCGTCATAGCTCTCATCGATTTATATCGATTTATGGTAGATACCAAAACCTCATATTCTCCACTCAATTGAGCTACCTGGTTATATTTCTCGCCCCCAAAGTTTTTAAATTCAGAATCATTGAGGATTTTTTCTTTAATAGTGCTCTTAAAGGTTCCCAGCACATCGTTTTCAGTCGGAATCACATCTTCTTTATAGAACTTCTTCATTCGAAGGAATCCCGATGCCAGGGGTCCCTTTTTCTCAGTTCCTGCGATGCTAAAGCTAACCTTTTCGGTCAGGGCTCTTGCCAGGGTGTTATAAACCTCAGTGTTTGCCTTGGTCCACTTTTGCGCGGGTGGCTGATCAGGGTCTTGCTCTTCTCCTTCTTCTTCTTCTGGGGGAGTCCCATCTTCCTCCTCGCCTTCATCGGGAGTCTCAGGCTCGGCAATCTCTTTTAAGGCTACCTCAATATTCTTTTCTGTAAACACCCAGGAAAGTACATAGGCAAGTCCATATTTCTTGGGAGAAGATTTATCTGCCGCCCTGGCAAAACGAATAATGTAATCCCGTCTCGCTTTTAATTCCTGGAAAATATCTCTTTCAACCTTCGTTCCGTTCTCTTCGATGATGACGATGTTTTTGAAATTAACACCTTCAACGGTACCGTCCATCTTGGACAGATCATCGAGCTTGTCAGTGACCCAGCCCAACAGGGTGCTGTACTTGGAATCATCCATTCCCAGAAAATTATTGTCCAGCTCATTCTCAACAGCTTTTAGTGTAAGTCGAAAATCTTTGATCTGCTGAAGCCTTAGATCCTTGAGCTTTTTCTGGATCATGGTCATTTCCGATTGAACATTGGCACTAGGGGGAAGTTTCTCTAAGGACTCGTGTAATGCCTCAAGACGTTCAAATGCTTCTTTATACCTTTTTTCATGCTCTCTCCAAAGCTTATCGCGAGCCGCCTTAAGTGCTTCACGAGTGGCTCCTATCTTTTCCATTTCTTTCCAGAAGTGGGAGTCATGGCGAAAAATAGTTTTTTGTAGAAGGGAGAGAGAGGTCTTATCAAAATTGACCAGGAAAGGTACCAACAAACCCGCGTTACGGTTGTCGTTGATGAAGGCGTTAAACGCCGACCTGGCTAATTTTCGCCCGTCTTCTTGTTTTGGGTCCGGTATTTTCACGTATTCAAAGGAGGTCCGAACCACAGCTTTGGCAGCCAGGGCCGCCTGGGATTGATGGGCTGAAGTCGTGCCCTTTTCAATGCCGCCAGCTGTGGGCTCATCTTCGGCTAAAACTACAGGCCCCAGGAATGGTGCCAGCCCCAGAATCATGGTGATCAATAATCTTTTTAAGCCCGACATGGTGAACTCCTTGTCACTTCCCTCGTATAAGCGAGGACCACCCAATCCCTCGTGCGCAACACAAAGTACTGGTCATCTCCAATACGTCAATGAAGAAGAAAAGTTTCAGGAAACTATACCCAAGTTGAAGTCCATTGTCTGGATTCTCGTCCAAACAGGAATTTTGCAATTTCCTGGCACATCTATAGGCAACTGTTCCCAGGGGTAGGCCTTCAAGCGCATAAGACCATTACCGGCCTCTGTAAACCAGAGTTAAAAAAGGGGGTCCGCCGCCAGAAGGATCCACAAAAAAAAACGCCGAAGAAAATGAATTTCTCCGGCGTCTTAAAAATAAAATCTATTCGTCTTCAAAATACTTTTTATAAAAACGAAGCTTTTTAGGCTGTACTCCCACTTCTTTCATTTTTTCCGCTTGTGCCTTCTCTACCTCGGCAATAGCGATATCTACATTCTTGTCTGTGAAAACCCATGAAAGTACATAGGTCAGACCATATTTTGGCGGAGAGGTTTTTCCAGCGGCCCGAGCGAAATTAGTGACAAAACGCAGCCTCGCGTCAAGTTCTTGAAAGAGGTTACGCTGAACTTCATTCCCGTTTGAGTCAACGGACTTAATCGTTTTTGCCTGGGGAACCATTTCGGAAAGAAGTTCAAGCTTATCCTCGATCCAGGCGGTGAGATGCCCATAATCATCTGACATGGAAGCAAAAAAGTTCTTATTAAGCTCCTTCTCAATCGCGGCGATGGTTAAGCGAAAATCCTTGTAGTACTTCGCCCTCAGGGTAGCGATGGTCCTGCGCAGCGCATCTGCTTGTTCCTTGAGCTCTGTAGTGTCGGCAGACTTTTGAAGCTCTTCGAAGGTTTCCTCAAGCTGCCGCAATTGCTTAAAAGTCTTATTGTAGCGCTTCTCATGAGGCTTCCATAAAATTCGTCGAGCTTCTTCAAGTGCTTCCGTATCGGCTCCGATTTGCTTCATTCTCTGCCAAAAACGAGAATCCGCTGTGGAATGCTGGGTTGAACCAAGAACTTTCCTTTTCAAGAGCTTCAGGGACGCTGCGTCAAATTGTTTGAGAAAGTCCACGAGAAGTCCCGCGTTTTTATCATCGCCGATGAATTTATCAAATGCTTTCCTGGCTAACTTGATGCCCCTGGGCTGATGGGGATCAGGAATGGGGGTATATTGAAAATCATTTCCTGAAGAGATTTCAGCCGAGCCCTGGGTGTTGATTTGAGCTGTTGAGTCCCCCTCAACCCCCTCAAAACCCGGATCAGAAGCCTGGGTAGGAGACAAAAATATACCTAAGCAAAGAAAGAAATGACAGACGCGAATAAGAATTTGTTTTTGCACAAGCTACTCCTTTTTCATAGCGAATCCAACCAGTGCCGCTGCGAAGAATCCCCCTGTTTTTAGGGGTATTTCATCTCCCCTACGAAACAATTCCTTAAATGTTGCCATGAGCCTCCGGAAAAAAGAACCTTGTCATATCGGGTTCTAGTCTTTATTTTTATCAGCCTATGGATATCGTCATCGCCGGAGCAGGGACAATCGGGATTGGGGCAGCTGACAAGCTCTCCAAGGAAAATCATAGTATCGCTGTAATTGACCATGACCGATCAAAAATTGATTTGGTGTCCAATTCAATTGATTGCCGCACGATTATAGGAAGTGCCTCCTCTCCTGAAACTTTGCGCAAAGCAGGAATTGAAAAAGCGGACATGTTCCTGGCGGTCACCAATGATGACCATGTCAATATCGTTTCTGGCATCATTGCGCAGAGCTACAATGTCAATACCAGAATTGGCAAAATTAACAACGCCGAGTTCCACCGGGAAGACCCGATTCTTAAGCTCAGGCAGGGAAAGGTTTTTCACTATTTAATCTCTCCAAACCAGGAGGCCGCCCAGGAAATTATTCGCTACCTTACCCGCTTTGACACCCCTATTGATTTCAACTACTTCGCGCGGGAGAAGGCCGCCATAGTGACTCAATCCCTGTCCGTAGACCATCCATTCATTGGAAAAAAACTCAGCGAATTAAGAAGCAGCGGCCTGGGGCAGGAGCTACTCATTGTGGCCATAGACCGAGAAGGGCTCGAAACCGATGAGCCTACCGTGGAAACTATCATTCCTACACAGGATGCGCTTCTACAGGAAAAAGATGTGATTTATGTAGCCGGTTCTCTGAAGGCAATTGAAGGATTTATTACCTCAAGAGAAGAGGCTGGCGCCAAGCAGGTCCTGATTGTAGGTGCCAACGAACTTTCACTGACGGTAGCCAGGGAGATCGAAAGAACAAAGGGATGGTACGTCAAAATCATCGATCCCGATGTTACCCGCTGTGAGAAACTATCGGTACAGCTGGATAAGACTCTTGTCCTGCATGGAGAAGGCACTGACGCGGGGCTTCTCAAACAAGAAAAGATTGAGCATAGCCAGGCCATTATCGCCCTGATGCGTGATGACGAAGAGAAGAACATCCTGATCGGTCTGCTCGGAAAAAGTCTAAAAGCATCCAAAGCACTTTGCCTCACCGAAAAGCAGGATTATTCCCACCTGGTTACAGAGCTTGGCATAGATGCCGCGATCAGCCCAAAACAGAGCGCTCTATCCGCCATTACCAGGTATACCAGAACCAGGGTTCATAACGTGATTTCATTCAAGGCGAATAATGCTGAAGCCATCGAATTCCGCACCTCTGAAGGTACAAAGATCACGACAGCTTCGATCCAAGATGTTGGATTACCCGAAAACGTTCTCATTGGAGGTGTGATCAGAGCCGGAGTCTTCTCCACCCCGGTTGGCACCACCCGAATCACAACCGGAGACTACGTAACAGTGTTTACCCTTCCCGAACAAATTCCCGAAGTAGAGAAATTCTTCAGTAAAGAATGAATCTCCCTCTCGGGAGCTAGAAGTCAGGAGCCAGGAGCCAGAATGAGGTTTGCACCCGCTATGAGGGCGGTTCCATGGATCCCGTGGTCAAGCCACGGGATGACGTATATCTCCCAAAAATAATGAATTCGTGAGGGGATAGCGGGTATGTGGTGGGTGGCCGGAAGTTCAGAAGTAGCGCATGGTCGTGGATCGCGACGACGGGCGATGCATCGCATCGTTCTAGAAGTGATCCGCGAGCGGGTGCTGCTTTTGGGCTTCCGGACAGCCGCCTAAATATCCGTTATCGCCTCACCCTCTAGGATGATGGTTCTTGATGACTTCTTTCATCTTCCCCTTTGAGATGTGAGTGTAGATTTGCGTCGTAGCCAGGCTGGAATGTCCCAGTAATTCTTGAACAGCGCGAATATCTGCCCCCGCATTGAGAAGGTGAGTTGCGAAACTGTGCCTTAGTACATGAGGGGAGATCTTCTTATGGAGGCCCAATTTTTCTAAGTAGTGGGAAACCAGGTATTGGATTCCCCGTACACTCAAAGCCCTCCCTTTAGCAGAAATGAATAGTGCTCGAATACCTCTTGGTGCCCTGAGTTCGCGCAGGTTCAGGTATTTCTTCAAGGTATCCACACACGAAGGGGTCAAAAAAACGATGCGCTCCTTATTGCCCTTTCCCTTGACTCGAATCTTTGTGGTACTTTCTTCAAAATGATCAAGAGAAAGGGAAGCAAGCTCTCCTGCCCGAAGCCCCGTACAATAGAGAATCTCAAAAATCAAAAAATCCCGTATATCCGCAAACTGATCCGATAAGGGCTGTTTCAAGATCACTTCAAGCTCACTTTCAAACAAGAACTTTGGCAGCTTCTTTTCACGCCTGGGACTGGTAATGATTTGGCCCAGG
>Ga0257124_1001940_pt1 | contig 13243 bp, 14 predicted proteins | sample SI106_150metaG_FD_190154 | JGI IMG/M metagenome (GOLD analysis project Ga0257124, IMG submission 190154) | Marine microbial communities from Saanich Inlet, British Columbia, Canada - SI106_150 | ecosystem: Environmental > Aquatic > Marine > Inlet | place: Canada: British Columbia | collected...
TTCATGATTATCAATGGTTGAAGGTAATTTATTATTTTCATCTATATATTTTTTTAACTCGCTTAATTGATTATTCCAGTTTTCTTCATTTGATAAAAAATATTCTTTGTATTCTTTAATAAAATTCTCCCATTTTGTTCTAACATCTTGATTTTTCATTATTTGTGTTTTCTTTTTGTAATTTGTATTCTGGGATGATTTCCAGTTACTCATCTGTTTAATTTTTTCATTTTTATCAATGGTTGAAGGTAATTTATTATTTTCATCTATGTATTTTTTCACCATTCCAAGTTTCTCATCCCAACTAACACGTTTAAATTCAGTAACTTTAACGAACAACTGATTCAACACTTTAGTATCATTATCAGTATATTCAATTTGTTTTCCAGTAATATGGCTACATTTGCTTGATTGGACTTTTATTTTTTCTTTAAAATCTGGATCATACTCTTTCAATCCACCTAGGAATTCAGGCAATTTATCATATGTATCACACCATAAAAATATTCTTGCTATTTTATTTGGATTATCACTATCTTTCCGATTTGATCTACTCATTCGTTGCATGTTTCTTATTTTGCTATTAGAATTATATGTAATAAACACGCTATCACATTGTTTGATATCAATACATTCATCCAATATTCTAACTGAGCATAAAATTGAATATCCATCATATTTTGTAAATCGTTTAATTGATTGATTTCTTTCTTTGTTATTTTCTTCATATGTAATATAATCTATCAAGAAATTTTCCCTATAAAAATTATCATTCACTTTTACAAATGTATCATAAAATAGTCTCAATTGTTTAGTGTCCTCAAAATATGCAATACACTTTTTACATCCATTATACAACATACCATTTATTATAAAATTACATTTCAATTCTAATGTTGTATCTAATTTTAAATGTTTAATGTTAATTCCCTCGTGTAATTCATCTAATGCTTCCTGTTTATTTTCAAATACTGATGGAACATATATTCTATAATCACAAATATACTCATTCTCTATTGCATCTTTCCAACTCATCGTATATGCAATATTACCTAATAAATTTTCAAATGGATCATCATCCGCATCATCTTCTAGTTCATAAATTCTTGGTGTTGCTGACATATTCAATATATGATACTCTCCATTTAATAACTTATATATATCGTCCTGATCTTCTTCATCAATTGACTCGTCGTCTGTTTCATATTCGTCATTATCAACCGAATCATCTTCTGTTTCATTTTTTAATTCTTTTTGTTTTCCAATAACATTCGCTTTACTTAAATTATGGAATTCATCTATAATAATTAATAATTTGGAATCATCAAATAGTCCAATCACTTGATTAATTATATCAACTGACTTAAAAGTTGCACTTAATAATATATTATTATTTATATTTTTCAAGATAAATTCACGGATATAATTTACATCTCTTGTTGCATTATCAATATTATCAGAATCTATAACTAATGATTTATAATTGCTATCATATTCATTAAACCGTTTTAAATTCTGTTGGGCAAAATGTCTTAATGGCGAAATAATGATTGCATATTGATATTGTTTCGCTAAATAACATCCAATTAACGTTTTACCAGTTCCACACGGCATATGTAATATACCTCTATTATTATTTTTGAAATGGATTTTTAACTTGTCAACAGCGTCTACTTGAAAATCATATAATTTAAAATCAGTTGTTTTTATTTGTGATTGAATAAATGGTTCTCTAAAGTATTTAATCATCTTATTACATGCGTTTTCCTTGATATTTATTGATAATTTAGATGTATAATAAACATGTCCTTCGTTATTAATATAATTAGACATAACCATATAAAATCCAGATAGATCCTTAACATGAATTGTTCCTGTATAATTTTTACATTGGACGAAAATATATTTGTTATCTTTCCTTTGTAAAATATCTACACCGACATCTCTATATGGATTAATATCATCAGATTGTAAACTAGCAATCCTATATTTATTCAAATCAGTAATAAAACCACAATTAATAATATACTTAACAGGTATATCACTCCATAACCACACATACTTTCCATTACAATCACTTTTATCACGTAAATAATCTAATATGAATTTTTCGTATAAATCTCCTTTTATTTTATTCATTTTATGTTTATCTTTATTAATATTAATAAGTTAATTACTTATATTAATAAATAAATCAATATTTTATAGAATATAATTTTCAATATCTGGTGGATTGATATGTAATTTTTCCATTAGTTTCGTCAATTGTATATAGTTTTTTCTAATATATTTATTGAATTTAAAATATGGATCTCCAATAGTATCAATAACTGATAAATATTCGTTACCATAATGTTTAACCATCCATAAATATGTAAACAAGCAAACATAATAATGATCACAAATTGAGTTGTAACGTTCTTCTTTTGTTTTCGAGTATTTGTTAAAATCTGTAAAATTATTTTTTATCTTTCCATCCTTTACTAATTTCAATAATTTAGAAAACCCTTTTTGATTTTGTGTTTTATGTAATTCTTCATGCACAATAAAATCAATTATTAGCATTGGATATAACTTCATATTCCATCCTTTAAGTGCTAAATATTTTTTATATGTATCAAGTATTATTAAGTCACCAAAAGTTGATTCGCTAACATGTCCATCGCAAATTAATATTCCGGGTCCACCATAATGTGGTGGTTTCATTTTATTTAATTCTTTTGTTATTAATTTTACCGTATTTATTTCATCTTTTGTTTTATTGAATGTAGTTATTTTTGGAATTTTATAAGCCATTATATTATTATCTAATATTATTAATTTAACATATCATAAAATTTGAAAGTCTAAATGATTAAATGATAAACCATTAACTATTAGTATTCAATCTATGGAAACACCTACATATAAACAATTATTTAAAACAATAGTTATACGACCATTAGTAATTATCTTTGGATTAATTATTGGTGTATTTTTAACATTCACGTTTCAGAAATATGTATCGCCAACATGGAGTTCACCATTTGTTTTTTTTAAATCAGTGGTAGACGAAAATAAAACTATGTTTGAAACAAATAAATATTTTATATCTACATATTGTTCAATATGTTATTTTCTTTACATATGTACTCATTTATTAATATTATATCCATCAAACTATAATTTCATATTTGTAACTATACCACTATCTTATATTTTTTTGCTAGTTGAAATCTATTTTATGGAACAAACTATTATTAATATTGGAATACTTATAGGTAGTGCTATATTTTCTCCATATATCATAAATGCTATTTACTTACTATTGTTAGCGATTTACGATAAAATAGAAAATAAAACAAAAATTGATTAAAAAAATAGTATGGTAATATTTTTTTATATATAATAATCAAATAATGAAAACATCTGAATCTAATATCTCATTGAAAACAGTAGTTATACTATTATTAGTAGTTATATGTGGATTATACCTATTGCCAATTTACATGTTAATCATAATCTCTCCATATATCATAAATATTATATATTTATTATTTGAAATGTTATATAATAAAACAAAACAAACATTTATTTTAATAATTTCCACTATAAACATGTACATTTAATGAACGATTTGAAATAGTTAGTGTATCATCTACATTACCCCTACATATTGGACATTTTTTATCAACTGATAAATCATAACATTCATCACAAATACATATATGACCACATGGTACTAGAATAATATTTGATTTATTACCACAAACAACACATGCGTCAGTAATAAATGCTTTTTCAATATATGGTGGTTGTTGATTAACATTACTAGGGATTACAGGTAATGGTGTAAACATTTGAATTCCTCGTTCAGGTTGAATTATAATTGTTGTTGATTTATGGACATTTGGTTTATAAACTGGTGGATGGTTACCACTATAACATGTTATTCTAATTGCCAAGAAAACAATAATGAACAAATTAAATACACCAAATAAAATTACGGTTATCATAAATACAGCATTATTTAAATAGCCATTATGACAACAATTATTTGTTATATCGGATTTAATATCATATCTACATACACAATCTGGAGAATAATTATTGTATTTAACATAACAATACATAATATTGCTTCCAATTTGATAATTAACATTTTCAGAGAAATAGTTTAAACAACTATTTTTATCATTTTCATTGAAATATTGAGATGTAATACCATCAGATAATCCAGTCATTTCAAATGTTTTTGTCATACATTGTTTATATATATGACTATCATATGTATAATCAATCTTAATGAAAATAATGATAGAAATATGTAGAAAAAAACATATGAAAACAATCCAATTAACAGATCTAAGTAGACAGACATGTATAAATGGAACAATTGATATGGATTTTAAATATCTATATACAATTACAAATGGATTATCATCATGGTATTCAAAATTTGGATTTCAACCAATTGATAAAAATAATAGGGAAATATTTGATTACAATTACAATAAGATAAAAACATATTCTACAAAAGATTTAGATATTGTAGCATTATTTAACGATTCAATTGATATTGACAAATATCAAAATAATATTACTACAGATATTATAAGTATATTCAATCAAATGAAAGATGATAAACTATTAGATACCTTACGATTTTTATACAGAAACATAAACTACTGTGAAATAATGTCTATGGTTTATATGAAAATATTTTATAAATTAGGACTTAAACAACGGTTAATAATGATGAAAATATTGAAATAATTACATATTATCATATTATTATTTCAATATATTTAATTAACACAATGACAGAAACAAGCGATACAATGACAGAAACAAGCGATACAATGACAGAAACAAGCGATACAATGACAGAAACAAGCGATACAATGACGGAAACGAATGACACAAAAGAATACGAAATTAATTTTACTGTTGTAACACGACCATTAAAATACCTATTTTATGGAGCAATTATACTTACGATAGTATTGGCTATTTTAATAATACCATACCATTTACTATTACATTTTAGACCACAACTTAAATTCTTTGAAGTATGTAATGAAGTTAATGGAATTATAGAATGTAATAATATTATTGATATTAATAATAAATTTAAGGACGTATATGTTGGTTGTATTGCATCATTCATTATTTGTTGTGCAATTCATGTGATGTATTTATCGGCAGTTTTTAGTAACAACGAATTTATATTTGAAAAAGTTATTAATTTTACAATTCCATATATACTAACAACTAATATTACTGCACTTGGTATGGTTAACTATTTACCATTTACAACGTCTAATTTGATATTTATTATAATTTATTCAATTATTGCACCATACGTAATGATGTCAATCATATTATTTTTAAACAAAATTATTAATAAATTGACATTTACTGTTAAAACAAAAGAAGAATAAAAATTGAAATAAAATATTATTATCAAATGGATTATTATATGGTTATTATAGTAAGATATTATGGATATCAATCTTAGAAAAAGATATTACAAAATGAAAAATCATCTCCAAATAATTAGACATGAAGTTCAACAATTCATAAGTAATAAAATATTCACTGTATATACAAAAGAATCTAATATGGAATATATGATACGGAAACCAACAGTTATTATTAGACGACGAAGAAATATATTTGGAACAAATGCGAATAATAGCGATTAATTCATAAAAAAAAATAAATATATTTGATATTAAATATCCAAATGCTGGTTCATTATTGAAAATTGAAAATAATCAAATCCCATAAAATATTCATAAATCAATTTTTAGCATAATACATTTCCTTTATATGGTACTCGTAATTACACACACAACATCTTCTTTTATTCATCAAACATTTATAGCAATCATAACACATTACATGATTATTTTCACATTTAATATATCTAATAAATGCATCATCCATACAAATCATACAGTCTTCATCAGTATTTTGTATCGTTAAAAATACTTCATCATAAAACTCTACTAAATTATATCTTTCAACTAATTCTACTTTATGATTATTAAAATATTTACATTTTATGAAATTATCATAATTATTTTCCAATAATTTATCAATATTTTTTTCCATAATCACATCAGTTAAAATATCTAACTCATAGTCATAATTATATGCTACATTACTAATCTCATTTGGTATTTCTAAATAAAAATCACATTTTAATCCCATTAGATTAACACATCTTTCTATTCCTTTTAATGTTGTCAATTGATTATTACTACAAAATAAATATTTTAAATTAATATAATGTTCTATTTCTTTTAATGTTGTTAATTGATTATTACTACAATTCAATCTTTGTAAATTAATACAATATTCTATTCCTTGTAATGTTTTTAACTGATTATTATCACAATGTAAATTCTGTAAGGAAACGAAGTTTCCAAACTGGAAACCCTCTGGGTTTCTTTGTAAATCAACACATTTTTCTATTCCTTTTAATGTTGTTAATTGATTATTACTACAATATAAACGTTGTAAATTGATACATTTTTCAATTCCTTGTAATGTTTTTAATTGATTATTATCACAATATACCCACTGTAAGGAAACGAAGTTTCCAAACTGGAAACCCTCTGGGTTTCTTTGTAAATTAACACGTTTTTCTATTCCTTTTAATGTTTTTAATTGATTATTATCACAATATACCCACTGTAAGGAAACGAAGTTTCCAAACTGGAAACCCTCTGGGTTTCTTTGTAAATTAACACATCTCTCTATTCCTTTTAATGTTGTCAATTGATTATTACTACAATTTAACAACTGTAAGGAAACGAAGTTTCCAAACTGGAAACCCTCTGGGTTTCTTTGTAAATTAACACATCTCTCTATTCCTTTTAATGTTTTTAACTGATTATTATCACAATGTAAATTCTGTAAGGAAACGAAGTTTCCAAACTGGAAACCCTCTGGGTTTCTTTGTAAATCAACACATTTTTCTATTCCTTTTAATGTTTTTAATTGATTATTATTACAATATAATATTTGTAAGGAAACGAAGTTTCCAAACTGGAAACCCTCTGGGTTTCTTTGTAAATTAACACATTTTTCTAATCCTTATGTTTCTAATTGATTACTACCACAATATATATGAATCACATTTAACTCATCTGTAATTTCACTTAAACTATTTACAATTACCTCTTTTATATTGTTGTAAGTGATTATCATTTATCATATTAAATATATAATATATGATCTACCATAAAATGTTCATAAATCAATTTTTAACATAAAACATGTTTTTTATTTGGTAATTATTTTGACATACACAGCATATTCTTTTATTATTTAATAACTTATAGCAATCGTAACATATTACATGTTTATTTTGACACATTATATATTCACTAAATGTATTATCCATACAGATTATACATTTTTCTTCTGTATTTTGTTTTATCAAATAAATGTCATCATAAAACTCAGTTAAATTATATTGTTCAACTATCTCTTTTTTCTGTTTTTGGAAATAACTACTCTCTATGAAATTTTTATAATTCTCTTCTAACATATGTTGTATATTACCTTGAATTTTTTCATCACTAACATCATCTAATTTATGATCATAATTAAATGTAATATCCTTTATATTACATTTAATTTCAGTATCAAAATCAATTTCTAATTTCGATAATTTTACGCAATTTTGTATATCTTTTATTGTTTTTATTTTATTTTTTGTACATATTAATTCATTCATCATTTTAAATTCTTTTACACAATCAATCGATACTAGTTCATTATTTTCACACCATAATTCACGAATAATAATAGATCGTTCTATTCCTCTTAATGTTTTTAATTGATTATGACCAGTATATATTTCAGTCATTTTGATATTTGTCCTTATTTTTTTTAAATTATTATATGCACAATCGATTGCATGTAAATTGATACATCTTTCTATTTTATTTATTGTTTCAAGTTGACAAGAAACGCATACTAATATTTCTAGTTTTACACAATTAACTATATTGTTTAATGTTCTAAATTCATTACAATTACAATATATTTTTTTTAAATTGATACATCTTTCTATATTTTTTAGAGACAATGATTTCAGTTTGCTACAATCTAATAAATCCAATTTTTGATAACAATTTAGATTTAAAGTATTTAACTGATTATTCGCGCAACGTAAAAAATCCAATTCAATGCATTTATTAATTTGTTTCAATGATTTCAATTTAGTTGTAAAACATTCTAAACTTGTCAGATTAATAATTCCACTAATATATTTCAATGAACTAATATCATTACAACTAATACCAAGTGATCTTAAGTTTATACATTTTCCTACATTACTCAATGATATTATTTTATTTCCAGCAAATGATAATTCTTTTAGTTTTGTATATTTTTCAATTCCTTCTAGTGATATTAACATGTTTCCACTTAACCACACTACTACTAATTTTATACATCCTTCAATACCTCTTAATATTTTCAATTCATTATGACCACATTGTAACCATTTCAGATTTACACATTTTGTTAAATATTTTAGAGAAGTAATAATACACCCACTACATTGTAACAATTGTAGATTTATACAATTCTCAATCCCTTTTAATGAACTTATATTATCGTTATCATTACAACCTAAGTTTTTCAAATTGATACATCCTTCTAATCCTATTAATGTTTTTAATTGATTATTATCACATAGTAGTTCATGTAAATGTGTTAATCCTTTTAGTTCTCTTAATGATTTTATTTGATTTTTCCCACAATTTAGTGACTCTAACCTTCTACATCCTTCTATCCCTTTTAATGATTTCAGTTTATTACTACTACAATCTAATACTTGTAGGTTTATACATCCTATTAATCCTGATAACGAACTCAATTGATTATCAGGACAAATTATTACACGTAAATTGACAAACTGTTTTACCCAGGACATTGTAGTTTTTTTACCTAATTTCGTAGTAATTTCATTTATACGATCATGCTGACATGTTATAATCTTTGTATTCTCAGTTTTTTTAAATTTATCTGTAAAATCATCTGAATCAAATATCTCCATATTACTAAATACATCATATACTATTTATAATAAAGTAATTAATCATTCAATTTTTTTGGTAGATATATATATATCCAATGAAAAATTCTAATTAAATCATTTGATTTATTTCAATTTTTTGTTATCATCATTCATTTATAAAATACATATTATTTTTATTATATTTCAAATGACACATAACACATGTATCTCCATATATTTTAGACAAATATGTGTAACAATGAACACATAAAATACAACCAGTACTACATTTAACATATTTAGTTAAACGTTCATAGCAAGTAGCACAATGTGCATAATATGGTAACTTTAATTTTCTGATACATCTATGGTCACTGTCTTCCCTTTTACATGCACATACAGTTGATAACATATTCTTATATGAAGAAATAATATAGATAAGTTATAGACTATATTTTTTCAATTTTTTTACCGTTAAAAAATTGAAAAATATAACAGTATATATATGAGTCTATTGTTATTATAACATAATGTCTCATATTGCTATACAACTTGTTTTACTTTTGATTGATTTAGTTTGTAGATATGTATCAATTAATTATCAAAGAGGAATAGTCAATTATTTAGCTACTATTTTTATTTTTATTCCTGATTTTGTTTTATATTATTATTTTGATTATAATCTTAGTTGTATTTTGTATTCTAATGTCTTATTGTTTGAATTAAATGCTGTAATGTAGTATACTCATATTACGTAAAATACTGATCATTAAAGAATATTTGGAAATATTTATAAAATAAATTGATAATATATATGTTTATTGTAACTAATGTATTGGATGTAAGATTACTAATTGTAAAATAGTTAAATCCATACAAAAACCATCAAATAATCAAGATGATTAAATAATAAAATAAATTATTTTTTGATATATCATCAGATTATTAAATAATCCAGAATTAGTTAATATATCGTTTTTTAGATCATTAATATTATATGAACATAATTCATAAGTGTCATTATATTCCATTAAATATTCTTCTATTAACGATATGAATTCTAAATTAACTTTAACAATTCCAGTTAATATTTTGACATTATTACTGACAATGCAAATCAATATATTTTTATCAATCATTTTATATTTTAGTAAGTCTATTAATTCCTTACAAATCACATAATTATTCACTTTTAGATTTGAACAACATATAACATGTAGTTGATTATCATCAATACAACTACCAAAATCCAACAATTTTTTTTCTATCTTATTTTTCTCCAATAAGAAATCTGTTCTTATCTTGGAATCATCAACACTTTCAATAAAATTACTCATAGTTTAGTACTTAATATATATATAATAATACTTATAATTATTATTATTTTCAAATTTTTTAATATATACACATAAATATTAAAAAATGAAATTATTAGACATAAAATATTTTTTTTAAATTATCAATGATAGTTAATGATTTATTTACCAATATATCACTCACTCCCTCAACAGTATCGCAATTTTGTCTTAATGCATTAATTATTTTGTTAACATTATGTTGTAATTCGGTAATATCATCTAATATGAAAGATGATCTAAAATGTTTTTCGTTAGCCTTTTCTATTATAATTTCAATATCCTTTAACATTTCCACACACATTCCAATTCGAGAGTATGGTCTAACTATTAAACTAACAACATGTTTTACAATATTTAACATCTCTTCACTATATCTTTTAATATTTTTAATATCATCTAACCCGTATAACTTATTTTTCAGATCAATATACTCATATTGTATAGCATAATTATCATTAAATAATTCATATAATCCACTTTTATTTCCAAAAATAATATGATTTTTGCTATTATTGTCAATATACGCAATACATGAATATTCAATATCACCATATTTATTACCTACAAATTTATATGACAATTCAACATATCCATTACATGACTGGATCCCACCAAATCCATGACCAATAAAACAACCTCCATGTACATCTAATTTCAAAAATTTAACAATATTTTCACCAATAATAGTATGTCCAGAATTTCCAGAATCGAATAATATATTTGTCATGCCATCATATTTTACTACACCTAAACCATCAGTTGTTGTTAACAATTCAGGTAAATATTTGAAATCATCATTACTTTTAAATAATATATTTGAATTATTTATGATAGCAGAAATAGGTTTAATAGTATTTTTATATATATTTTTACTAATATCTGGATGATTTTGTAGTGTGTCAGTTATTTTATCTTTGATTTTATCTATATCATTATTTATTAAGAATCTTAAAATATAACCATGTTTGATTAATTGCTCACTAAAACAATTAATTTTCAGTTGATATATATAATTATTATAAAATAATTTAATATTATCTCTTTCAATATTCGTAAAATTATCATATAAAATTGCTTTATCCATGTCATTTTTTTCAAAAGTTCTCGTTTTTACTTTTGAAAAAGATTTCCCTGCAAATTCGTAATCAACCAGCAATATTGGTAAACATGCATATTGTTCCTTATTATAAAAATAAATAGTTTTTAATTCGAAATCATATCCAGATACAACACATTTATCGTTATATGTTTTAAGATATAATTTATTAAACCAAATAATAAATCCAAATACTATTCCACTAACAATACAAACATACACAACAAAAAATACTGTAAACCGACGTATTTCTAGTTTTTGTTGAGATTGAGTTGTTAACATTTAATATATCTTGTAATAATTAAACAGTATATGTCCATAAATTAATTATTCAATTTTTCCAAGTGAATTTTCATATCTAACTAGTTTATTTAGATCAATCTTTAATCCACAACATGGACATTCCGTCTTGAATGATAGGTATATTTTAAACACGTCATAATCACATACACACGTACATCTTTCACATTTCCAGTAGTGGTCACCATCCATTATTTCATTCATTACTATACAACATAATGTTTTATCATCTAATTTTTGTTTAATTGCTGGGAATTCATTGATTTTTAATACTTGTTCATTTAATATTAAAAACGGATGGGTGTCATGTTTCAACAATCCCATTCCATGGTAACATATCAATATATTTACATATAATATATATAATATGACATCATCAATACCATCTGTTTCAATATTTATAAATATATTTGTTGACGTATTATTATCAGAACAACTTATAATATCATATTGATCATTTGGATTAAATGGAATATATATACAATTATCATTGATATGATGTGAATGTGATTCTATTGTTGAATCATCATAGTTTATCAACATGTTCATTGATCCGTCGATAACTATAATTTTGTTAATTTCTGTTATTGATTTAATAATTATTCCTTGCATACCACCACATTTTGGTGGTACACCATATAAACCATTACAATATTTATGTTGCCTAATAACACGCACTAACGACATATGTAGTTTTTTTGATTGAAATTCATTATACCATTTTACTTTGTTAATTTGTTTATTTTCTATAGTTAATGTTGCGTTTTCAATATTATTGTAAGTTTTTATCCGTAAAATAATATCATTAAATCCTAACAAATATAATTTGATTGATTTAATATAATATTCGAAATGAGGATTAATTATATATTTATTATCCATAATCGTAATATCCTCATTTTTTAAAATACATGATGGTATTTCAATAATTGGGTTTCCTCCAATTATTAATATTATAATCATATCAAGGACATCTTCGTCTAATTTATTAAATGATATAGAGTGTAATTTTATGTTTTTACTAAATGTTTGATGTAATCTACATGTTAATTGACTATCTAGTGGTATATCTTGAAACTGTTGATAATTGCTTGACATTTCATATTCAAATAATATTGATAAATAAATAATTATAATATGAATTGTTAACTGTTTATATTTCCTTTACACCCTTGAAGATTTAAAATGCCGATTTTATCAACAAAAAAAATAATCAAGGTTTGACCATTACAGGTCATGTAAATTTTGGTTTTGTTGTGTCGTCTAACACAACTGATAAATTGTTTCTACACAAATAACTTGGTCGTTCTTTACCATTTATGATATTGTGTGATATTTTGTAAATATTTGTTGCTCCATTACAATCTCTATTCCAGACACAACCACAAGTCTTACACTTGAGTAGCCCCCAGACTAATTTGAGATCATTTTTGAATGGTTTTGGATTTTCACGAACCATAAAATTCT
>Ga0257124_1001941_pt1 | contig 13241 bp, 12 predicted proteins | sample SI106_150metaG_FD_190154 | JGI IMG/M metagenome (GOLD analysis project Ga0257124, IMG submission 190154) | Marine microbial communities from Saanich Inlet, British Columbia, Canada - SI106_150 | ecosystem: Environmental > Aquatic > Marine > Inlet | place: Canada: British Columbia | collected...
CCTTCCGGGTGCTTTTGTTGCTATGTTAGGGCCTAAAATATCTCGTGAAGATATACTTCAGGCAAAACTAGAGGCGGAGGAGTTCTGACTTATCGTAGTTAAGTGATAGAGATTTAAATTGCAACAGGCCTTATATTTGAGACATATCATTCTTTGTTAGTTTGTTAAGCACATCAGGAGATGTGTATCATAATGATTGATTTAATATAGACTAAAATGTAGAAAATCAGTGTGGACATGCAGTTCACATTATATTAAAGCTTATGGGAATTGAAAGGGAGATAAGAATGAGATATACCGAAAAGGTTGGAGGAGCGTCTGGAAATTTGAAATATGAGCCTGTTTCAAATTTGTTATACCCGTCACTGAGGTCTCTCCAATTTAACCCAAAACCAGAGGTGTTGCTCCTTTATTTCCAACGGGAGATTAGTGGTTTGGGTGACACTTTTGATGAATTCAATCCGCTTGTTCATCTAAGACCACAGATGGGCTTGCTGTGCCTTTCTGCTGCTGCACGATCTATAGGAGTGGAGGCAGTGGTGCTCGACCAACGGGCAATACAGTATTCCCTGGAGGATATTGCGAGTTTAATTCGTCAGCATGAAATACGCACGATAGGCGTCTACTCGTCCAGTATGCATGCAGATACGAATGCGAAAATGATCAACCGCCTCAGCGCAATCACGGATGGGGTGACAATAGTGGTTGGGGGGCCAGGACACCCAAATTATAAATTATTTTTGGAAAATGGAGCAACCATTGTATGTCATGGTGAGGGTGAGGAAACTTTTAATGATATAATACGAAAAGTTCAATGCGGTGATCGTGATTGGTCATCTGTAGATGGCATAAGCTACAAGGTTTCTGGAGCTGTAATCCAAAACAAACCTAGATCCCTAATTGAGAATATTGATGACCTGCCATTTCCAGTTAGAAATTATCCTCTCCCACTTACAACTTACCGTGACTACTATCTAATGGCATACAGAGCTCCGTATGTTACGATGATGACAGTGCGAGGATGTCCCTACTCATGTACCTTCTGTTATTCATCGGCACAATGGAATTTTAAGGTGCGTCAAAGAAGTCCGGAAAATGTATTGGAAGAGATAGATTATCTCGTCAAAGACTATGGAATTAAGTTTATAGATTTTTTGGACGATGTTTTCGGGCTGACATATTCCTGGGTAGAAGAGTTTTCCAGGAAGCTAATTGAGCGTAAATATGACCTCACATACAAAGCGTTAATTAATCCTAATACGTTTGCAAGTAAACAGGCTAAAGCCATCGAACTATTGAGTAAAAGTGGATGTAAGATACTTGGTATTGGAATGCAGACTGCTGATAGTGGTACGCTGGAGCTGGTGAAACGAACACCCATGTCACGAGAAAAGCTTATAGAGGCCGTGGCAAATGCTAAGAGGAACAGAATACTTACCTTTGTCTCATTTATAGTAGGATTTCCGAAAGAACCTGAGGATGCACCAGAACAGATAATGGGTTTAATTGATGACGCTAGGCCGACCTTAATAGATTGTTATCCCTTGATGTATATTAAAGATACAAAATTAGCTAAACAAGTGGCTAGTGGTGAGCTTTCTGAGGCATGGTCGCATGATGAGGCTGTAGAAAGAGCTGATCGGGTAAAAAGGCATTTCTACCGTTCCCCTCGAAATATTAGTGCGATTCTTACGTGGGTTCTTATGAATAATCCAGGATGGTACTTACGGATGCTGAAGCAATGGAGACTTTTATTGAATATTGCAGGGTTTAATATATTTCGTTCTAAAAAAGATACACGATCCAGATATGTCTTTACAGAAGATACATTAGACGAAAATCGCACATTTTGAACGTAACTATTTCATGTTAATATCTTTTAAAACAGTTACACTATCTTGCTTATAATTATTTTGTTTTCAGAGATACATTTTTTACTTGCTCAAGACGCTGGAATTTTATGATGTTTTATATGAGAGGTAAAAAGGATTGGCACATAGAACCAAGAGAAGTACACGAGATATTTAAAAAAATGGTGAAGAAGGAAGAACTTCCTAGCTAAGCAATCTGTTGTACAAAAGATAATCAATCAATGTCTGAAAATCAAATTGAAAGAGAGCATGGTCGATATGATCGAATGCTATTATCGACTCTTTATTTACTGGGGATAATACACTGGATTTTCTTTTTCTTCTTTGTGTGTCCTGAAGGTGGAGATAAGGACCTCTTACATATTGTGAATAGCCCTGCACAATGGTTTAGATATGAAGTCATAACGAATGGTGATTGGTTTCATGATATGAATTACATGGGAGTTATGAAAGAAGCTCTGGAAACTTTTCAAATGCCTTATCATGTTGCAAATTTAGATCAAATGAATTCTGTTGAAAGTCGTTTCCTTGGTACTACCACGTACATTACATCTCCACAGATATTCCTGTTGCATTTTATGAGTCCGTTTACATTTTCATTCTTAAATTTATTATTTATGTATTCCATAGGGTTTTTGTGTTGCTTATACTTTCGAAAATATTTTCAGCTTGGAATAATTCCATTTGTTTTTTTGTATCTAATATTTAATTACAACGGATATTTTGTGTCTAAGTTCGTGACATACGGTTCATGGGAGTTAGGTTATTATTTGATGCCACTTGTAGTGCTATTAATATTTCAAGCCGGTAATCTAAAACCTGCAGACCGAAAACAACAATTGCGTATTGGTATTCTGCTGGGATTAGTAATAGGGGCTATTGTACATCAAGGTTCGTTATCACTCCTTGTTCACATTATGACCTTTTTGGCTTTTTGGCTTATCTGGAATTATAAATTATGGTTGTTTTCACTAACTACAATCATTGCTTCATTTTCACTCTCTTTTGCAAGACTACTTCCGTTAACTATTTCGAGGGGGCCAGGTGCAAATCCTCAGCTCTTTGAGTGGGGTGGTTACAGGGACATCGAGCATATGGTTAATGGATTTGTAAATCTTCGTAAGAGTTTTGAAAGCGTCGGTAATTACAGTCATAAAACGATATTAGAAACAGGTTGGCATGAATATAGTATTTATATTGGACTGCCGGCGTTTCTAGTAATAGCTTACTATGCATTATGGGCACCATTTTTAAAGCTGAGTTGGCTGAGGTTTAAAAACTGGTCATCACTATTATTTCCATTTGCTATGATAGTATTCTGTTCTATCAGGCAGTGTAAAAGACTTGTAATACCTGACTGGGTACCTCTACTAAATGGCGAGGGGCTGACATCGAGATTTATGATTATACCTCTTCTTATCGCCATGTTTATTGCTGCTATCAACTTGCAGGGCTTTATAATTAAATATTGGGATAGAAAACGTGTCAGGTATTTTATGATTTCCTTTATGGTAATTGTTGCAATGTTTCTGTTTAATCATTCAAGGGAGTGGCGCATGCATTCGGTGCAGGCGAAGTTCGAATCATATAAGGAAATAATTGCAAACGATATTATTCGGAATGATATGGCATTTGAAGAGTACTATGAAGATCACTATAAATTGACTTTGCCTATTGTTAAAAAATCGTCAGATACAATCTATATTATTCTTGTGTGGTTTGGGATAGTTGCTAACGGTGTATTGTTATTCTTCTGTTGCTGGTGGCTTTGGAATGGTTACGATAGAAGAAAACAGATTCCAACATGGAACAGTGGAACATGAAAAATATGCATGACTACTTGGGAAGATTTCGATTAGATGGAAAGACCGCCTTTGTGGTGGGCGGTCTTGGTTTAATAGGTAAAGAAGTGTCTGCCGCCATTGCATCCGTTGGTGGTATGTCAGTTATACTAGACGTGAATGAAAGTATGGGGCAGGCGTTTTCAGCTGCACTGCAGAAGGAAGGGTTTGAAGCCGCTTATAAAAACTTCGATTGTTCCAATATGGCAAATCTCGATACTAATTTTTCAATGCTTATTGATGAATTTGATTGTCCGGATGTCTTTATCAATTGCTCTTTTCCCCGTACAGATGACTGGGGAAAGAGTTCTTTCCGTAATATCACGCTGGAATCTTTTCAAAAGAATGTTGATATTCACATGAATTCATACGCCTGGCTGGCCCGGCTGACGGCTGAGGCCATGGTTAAGAAAGGTAATGGTGGTAGCATTGTCCAGTTTGGATCCACTTATGGTATAGTTGGCCAGGATCTGACTATCTATGAAGGTACTAATATGGGTGAAGGTGAAAGCATGGCGTATGCTGTTATTAAAGGTGGAATAGCGAGCTTAACGCGTTTAATGTCCTCATATTATGGAAAATACAACATAAGAGTAAACTCACTCTGTCCCGGAGGCATTTCGGGGCACGTTTCCGGTAAGAGTGATAAGCAGGATTCCGTATTTGTAAAAAACTATAGCAAGAAGACTCCGTTAAAACGTATGGGTAATCCAGATGAGATTGCATCCGTGGCTTCATTTTTAGCTAGTGATGCGGCTTCCTATATAACTGGAGCTACTTTAATGGTCGATGGAGGTTGGACAGCAATCTAGCGATGGTAATCAAATCACAGACTAACATAGTCATCATTGGTGCTGGTCAGCTAGGGTCCAGACATTTACAGGGTTTGTCTATGATAAAAAGAGCAATCAAAATCACTGTCATAGATCCCAACCCAGCTTCGCTTGAAATCGCTCAAAAAAGATACGAGGAAATGCCGGCGAATAAATTTGTTCAATCTGTTATATATGCGAAAACAATGCATGTTCTTGATAAAGATGTCGACGTTGCAGTAATATCTACCAATGCTGATGTGCGCAGAAATGCAGTTGAAGAATTATTGAAGCATGTGAGTGTGCAATTTATGATACTGGAAAAAGTTGCCTTTCAATCGGTGGAAGATTTTCAAACTGTTATAGAACTACTTGATAAGAACAAGATAAAAGCCTGGATAAATTGTACCAGGCGAATGTGTCCAGCTTTCAGAAAAATGAGAGGAGAGCTTACAAAACATGAATATATAGATTTTAGGTTGGAGGGTGATAACTGGGGAATGGCTTCCAACACTATTCATATGTTGGACCTGTTCGCATTTTTGACAGACGAAACCCAGTTTTCGATTGATACTTCCGGGATTGATAACAAAGTGTATCAATCAAACAAAAACGGTTTTATTGAACTTGGGGGTGTTCTTTCGGCTACCACATCCAGAGGGGATCACCTTACACTCATAGATAGCAGAGAAGCCAGCAGGAGAGCATTATTTGAGGTCAGCAGTGAGCACCATTGCTACACAATATTTCAAACGGAAGGGAGGATTGTTTCCAAGCATAAAGAGAGTGAATGGGCAGCACAGGAGCAACCCTATGCAATGCCTTATCAGAGCAAGTTAACCCATCTTGCAGTTCAGATGATACTGGACTCAGGGGAATGTGATCTCACTCCTATAAAAGAATCCTTTGCTCTGCACAAACCGTTACTTGAAGCTTTTACTTCTCACTTGGAGATGGCAACTGGAAACAAATACGCTAAATGTCCTATTACTTAAGAACTTTACGTTTAGTATTATTTTTGCTTAGATGAATTTTCAGATAGTAAATTACAGGTCGGACAAACCTGACTCTATCAACGTAACTCGTGATAGTCAACTGCTAGAGAACCTTGTACTAGTTGATGGACAGGCTGGTTGTGGAAAAACTCTATTCACTGCTATTGTGGCAGCAATGGACAGGGTTGAGCTGTTAAACTATTCGCCTGAGCTTGAGAATATTTGCGCCCTAAGGTATCTGGGTAAAATACAGGATGATGCTGTGGAGGCCATGATTCAGATTCAGGCTGACCTTATTCTTTATGAGACGATGATGAGTCGTAGAACCAACTTCAGACCTAGTGACCTTTCAAGTACTTTTCGTGATGTTGATTTCTTGAAATACGTAAAAAGACTTTTCTCAAAAGGAGATGAGGTTATTCCTAAACGGATCAAGGAAGAAAAACCAATTCTACATTTTGCAACGCATAATCTGTTAGCTTTCAGTGAGCCTATTCTTAAGGCTATGGGCAAAAGAGTAGTATTTATTGAGGTTGTTAGACATCCAATATACATGCTAATACAACAGACGCTGAATCAGATTAATCTTGCTGCACCAGCAGGTACTGTACGCCAATTTCATGTTTATATTAAATATAATGATAAACAACTTCCATACTGGAACTCTGGGCAGGAGGAGCTATATTTGAGCTCTAATCCGGTTGAGAGAGCAATTTATGAAATGCAGAAGCTTTCTGATCTGACGGAATCATTTAAGAGAGAATTCAGAGAAGATTACGGAGGACAAATAGTAACGATTCCATTTGAAAGATTCGTTCTTGATCCCTGGCCGTATATGAGAAGGCTCGAAGAACTCCTTGCCACTAAGGTAACGTCCAAGACACGTAGGGTAATGAAGAAGCAAAATGTACCAAGAGAAAAGATATCTGATGGAATACCCCTGGATATCTATAAACGTTGTGGCTGGGAGCCTCCAGGAAAAGAATTAAATGGACGGCAGGAGATGGATAAAAGGAGGCAGTATGCAGTCGATCAGGGCGCAAACAAAGAGGCCATGGACGTATTGGACAGGATATGTTTGGAATACAAAGAGAAATATATATAGTGCAATTTAACACAAATGGAGATCAAGATGAAAACTGTCTGTATGATTCCTGCCCGTCTTGGCAGTAGCAGGGTTAAAAAGAAAAATTTACGCCTGATTAATGGGAAACCATTGATCAGCTATATTATCGATACAGTCAAACAATGTGATTGTTTTGATGAAATATACTTGAATTCTGAGGCATTGATATTCAAGGAAATTGCTGATCAACATAGCATATCATTTTATAAACGTCCGGACGAATATGCAACCGATCAATCAACCAATGACGAATTTGCACTGGATTTCATAGAAAATATTTCTGGCGAGATTCTGATTCAGATTCTTCCGACGTCGCCTTTAATATCAGCAGATGAAATCAATGCCTTTGTCAGGGAAATGTTGCGTGAGAATTATGACACTCTGATCTCAGTTGAAAATAAACAGATCGCATGTATTTATGAAAATGAACCTGTTAATTATGATAAGTTAAAAGTGAATCCACCATCTCAAACAATGAAGCCGGTACAGGCTTATGCAACGGTTTTGATGGGCTGGAAGTATGAAACATTCCGAAATGATATGGAAAGGTACGGTTCCGCATATCATGGTTGTGACGGCAGGACCGGATACTTTGAATTAAGAGGGCTGTCTACTATTGATATAGATCAGGAAGCGGACTTTCTGCTAACAGAAAAAATAATGATGTCACAGAATAGCAAAGTTGATAGAGAAATTGAATACTACGATGATAAATCATGTGAACATGTAGAAGTTGATGTTGAGAGAATACTTGAGAAGGATGGACTGAGAAGAAATGATCTCTACAATGCAAACCGGGAGATTATAAATATTTCTGAAATAATTAATGAAAACGGAAGATCTGCACCATGGAGTAGACGTGTAATTGAAACTGAGAGTAATTCCGCTACAATTCTCGCTCAACTTCCCGGTGAAGGGAATAGACGGCACTATCATCCTGCCTGGAATGAATGGTGGTATATAATTGAGGGGGAATGGGAATGGGAAATTGAGGGAGAAAAGAAGATTGTAAAAAAAGGTGATATCGTATTTATGAAGAAGGGCAGGGTGCATAAAATAACTGCGGTCGGCAAAGAACTGGCAATTCGCCTGGCTGTGAGCCGTGCAGATGTCGCACACGTTTATCCAGGAGAAAGCAATGTCTGAATCAAATAGAGTTGTTATTATTGGCGGGACATCTGGTATTGGACTGGTGACGGCACAGTACCTGAAGAATAAAGGTTACGAACTAATAGTAGCAGGCAGAAGGTCGACAGATATTGAAAGGATTGAAACATTTAAAGTTGATATCTGTTCGGAGGAATCGGTTGCAGAGCTGTTTAATGTCTCACTGAAACATTATGATGATATTAATGCACTGGTATATTCTGCTGGTATTGCTGCCCCCCAGAGAAAAATTGAGAATTTTGATAAAGATTTGTGGGATAATATTATAGCCACAAATGTTACAGGAGCTCTTTTAACTCTCAAATATTCATTTAACGTTCTTAAAAGGAGTCGTGGCAGAGTGGTCATTGTCAACTCACTGGCGGCACGTCGCTGCAGTGAACTTTCCGGCATGGAGTATACTGCCAGTAAGGCGGCACTTGGAGCATTAGTTAGACAACTTTCTATTGAGTGGGCCTCAGACAATGTTTTGATCAATTCAGTATATCCTGGCATGACTATGACACCTATGTTGGCGGAAAATGTCAGCAAGGATAAACTGAAGGAAATAGAAGGAAAGATTCCTTTGGGGAGAATTGCAAGGCCGGAAGAAATTGCCCGTGTCATTGAATTTCTAATAAATCCAGAAAATGCATATATGACGGGAGTAGGGATAGATGTTTGCGGTGGGCAATACTTGAATGGATGATTCAGTACAAGAACAAAGAGGCAGTTATATTGTTGGTGCATATGCAACGTCCCCAAATCTTTTTGAATGGGACCAGGAAACAGAACTACAATATTTCAATGAGTTAAAGAAACTTCCATCTATTCGAGGTCTGGAGTTGCCATTTTGGGGTGATGGTTTGCATCCTTTTGATGATAGGTGGCTATTGGAGAATATTGATCCCTCATGGGAGAATGTACTTACATGTGTACCCGGAACTATGAAGAGCTTGGAGAGTGATCCTAACTTTGGCCTTGCCTCAAAGTCAGAGAAAAGCAGAAAAGATGCTTTAACGTTATACAAAAAAGCACTCCTGGCTGTAAGAAAGTTAAATAATCATCTTGGAAAAGAAGCTGTGCTTGCAGTACATATCACTTCTTCACCGTCTAACACAATGAATAATGTTACCGGCAGTGTAGATAGATTTTTAGAGTCTTTGTTAGAGATTGCTTCCTGGGACTGGTGTGGCGCCAAGATTGTGATGGAACACTGTGACGCATACTCTGAAAGATTTAAGCCTCAAAAAGGGTTTTTGCCCCTGGACGATGAGATAGATTCTGTTTCAAGAGCTAATGAAAAAACTAATACAAATATGGGTATCACTATTAATTGGGCTCGTTCTGTAATTGAGAAAAGAAATGTACTGGGTGCAGTTGAGCACATAAGTGAGGTAGCCCAGTCATGCATGTTGAGCGGAATAATGTTTTCGGGCGTAACAGATATAAAAGACCATAAATACGGTCAATGGGAAGATACGCATATGCCTCCGGCCAGGGCATTTGATGTTGAGTACTACGAAGATGGTAGTTTAATGACAGTTGAAAATATAGAGGCATCACTAATGGCATGTGATATGAAAACACTTGATTATATTGGCATCAAACTACAGGCAATACCGAAGGATGCTTTGATTGTGCGTAGGATAGGGATTAATCGAGATGCAATGAAGATTTTAGACATAGTTACTTCCAGGGTTCATGATGCAAACGTATAGTTTTCATTTCACATTAACTCTTTACCAGAACTTCATTGTACGCCAACAGAGAACGCATTAACTATGAGTAAGGCAAACAAATTAACAGTGGTTATTTTACTTTTACTGATTGAATCTCCTGTATGATATGCACATAACCTTTGATAATAAAACAGTTGTTGTAACCGGTGGGACCAGGGGGATTGGTGCTGCTATGGTAGAGGCGTTTCTGGAATCAGGGGCAAAGGTGTATGCTACAGGAACAGACCTTCAGGTTTTAAATAAACTGAATGGATCAGAAAAGTTGAAGTCTAAACCCATTGAATATCTCTACCTGGATTTTACATCACCGGATTCTGTGAATGACTGCTTAGAAATATTATCGAAGCTTGACCGCATCGATGTTCTCGTGAACAATGCAGGTGTGAATAAGATAGATACTATCGATGAGATTGTGGATGATGACTGGGACTGGATCAACACGGTAAACCTCCGAGGGCCGTTTGTCGTGACTAAAGCACTTGCGAAGAAGATGAAAGAACAGAAATCAGGCAAGATAGTCAACATTTCCTCTATTTTCGGTGTAGTAAGCAAGGAAAAGAGAGCTGCTTATTCCACGACAAAATGTGGATTGATAGGGTTAACGAAGGCTATCGCACTAGACCTTGCACCCTATAATATATTGGCGAATGCTGTATCCCCCGGGTTTGTAGATACAGAACTGACCAGAAGGGTCCTGGGTGATAAAGGTATAGATGAACTTGTAGGAAGGATTCCACAACAGAGACTTGCCAATTGCAAAGAGATCGCCAAAACTGTGTTATTTCTTGCAAGTGAGCATAATACCTACATTACCGGCCAGAATATTATTGTAGATGGAGGATTTACGAGTGCCTGACTTTACGGTGAAATCTATCGTGCACGATTATAAAGTGCAGTTTGTTGATGACTCAAAACAAATCCTGGCTCGGGAGATGAAAGAGGGAGATGTTGTCATCATTGATAATAAGGTTAAAACTCTCTATCCGGATCTCCTAAATGGCATTTCACAAAATAACGTGGTTATTGGAATTGATGCAGATGAACGTCAGAAGAGCTATCAGGGACTTATTCCTATCATTGAAAAACTTATTGCCGGAGGTTTTCGCAAGAACCATAGGCTCATAGGTATTGGTGGTGGAATTACTCAGGATGTTACCGCATTTACATCGTCTATAATGTACCGTGGTGTTTACTGGCTTTTCTTCCCGACAACCTTGCTCGCGCAGGGAGATAGTTGTATAGGCAGCAAGACCTCCATAAACTTTGGCGAATTTAAAAACCAGGTAGGTGGTTTTTATCCACCCAATGAGGTTTATATAGATTTAAACTTTCTCGATACATTGTCAAGCGCCGAGTTGCAGTCTGGCCTAGGGGAGATGAGTCACTATTTTGTGGTGGTTGGTGAAGGAGATTTTAATAGATTCAAGAAGGAATATCCATTAGCAAAGCAGGATAAAAATATTTTAAATGGCCTGATTGAGAGAAGTCTGGAAATTAAGAAAAGCTATATCGAGATCGATGAGTTCGACAGAAATAAGCGTCAAATTTTTAATTATGGTCACTCCTTTGGACACGCCATAGAGTCACTTACCAATTATGAGGTGCCACACGGCATTGCCGTTAGCTGCGGAATGGATATGGCTAATTTTGTGTCAGTCAAGTTGGGATACCTCCAATGTGAAATTCGGCAGGAGATCAGGGAACTGCTGGAACAGATCTGGGATGGTTATGTAATCAGTAATTTGTCTATTGAAAAGTTTGCTAACGCCTTGAGTAAGGATAAAAAGAATGTGGGTAAAGAGCTACGACTTATACTTTGTAAGGGATATGGAAAGCTGTTCAAGACGGGTATACAGTTAGACAGGCAGTTTATAGGTTTGCTTGAGGAGTATTTTGATAAAGAACTGGTCCACTAATGTTACTAGCAATTTGTGAGTAGAAAACTATGAAAATCTGGAAAAACACAGCAACACTAGATGGTTACGAAGATGGGCTTTTTTTTACTAATGTAAAGCAGGATGCTGATATTGCATTATTGGGAGGCAAATCTATTGTTCTAGACGAATTTACCAGTCTAAAAGGGATTTTCCGTGTGGGTATCAGTGGAGATAACGTTCCAAAAGAAGAGGCGGAGTCTATGGGGATTAAGGTGTGCTTCCCTCCACAAGAGACTATAGATATAATCTACGAGGAAACGGCCAGCTTCACCTGTAGCCTGATCTTCAGGATGCTCTATAGTGAGGTAGGGACGTTGGAACCATGGATGAAGCATGTCCGTGCTCAGCTGGCTGACAGGGTATTGCTTGTGATAGGCATGGGAAATATAGGTAGCCGTGTGGCTGAAAAGATGAGAGGCTTTTTAAAGGTAAAGTCATATGATGTGTTACAAAATACAGCATCAGAGCTTAAAGATCTAATTGTGTCGGCTGACGGTATCACACTACACATGCCCAAAAGTCAAGAAAATATACATTTTATGGATAGCGAGAAACTATCCTGGATGAAAGACGGTGCCGTACTTATCAACACCGCTCGGGGGGCGATAGTAGAAGAAGAGGCTCTATTGAAAGAGATAGAATCTTTGCGATTACGTGCTGCTTTTGATGTTTACTGGCAGGAACCTTACCTGGGTAAATTGAATAAATACCACCCGGATCGTTTTTATATGACACCTCATGTGGCTAGTACATGTAACAGATTCCTTGAGGGATGCAGGAAGGGGCTCGATATTTTAATAGAGGATCTTTCTAGTGCTTAAGGTAGGTATCATTGGTTATGGTAAAATGGGAAAATCCCGCTACCGTGAGGTTATTGCCAGTGGCAAGGCAGAGGTGGTGTCTGTCTTTGATTCAGTTAAAATAGAGACAGATATTCCTTGTGCTGCTACTGCTGATGAGATTACCGAGGATTCTACTATTGATGCCGTTTTTATTTGTACCCCGAATTTTTTGAACAGGCACTTGACGATTCAGGCTCTTAAAGCTGGCAAGCACGTATTCTGTGAAAAACCACCTGCCTTTACTGCTGCGGAAGTAGAGGAAATACAGGCGGTAGAAAAAGTTTCTGGTAAAGTGCTTATGTATGGTTTTAATCACCGTCACCATGAGAGTGTGCAACGTATGAAGGACATTGTTAGCAGTCGTGACTTTGGACGGGTACTCTGGATGCGTGGCCGATATGGAAAGAGTGTTGATGAATCGTTCTACGATAATTGGCGCTCTAAAAAGGATTTAGCAGGCGGTGGTATTCTCATTGATCAGGGTATTCACATGCTAGACCTTTTTTTGTATTTGGGTGGTGGTTTTGATTCGGTACATGCTACCGTTTCAAATCTATACTGGCATCTGGAGGTGGAAGACAATGTTTTTGCCACTCTGGAAAATACGAAGACAGGGATTACTGCCTCTCTCCATTCCACCATGACTCAGTGGCGGCACTTGTTTTCTCTGGAGGTCTTTTTGGAAAAAGGTTGTCTGGTTCTTAATGGTTTGAAGACGTCTTCAAATACCTATGGAGACGAGGTGCTTACTATCACTAGGAACCGTAGCTCTGCACCGGCTGCTACATGGGAGGATGAGGAACATATTACATACCATACCGATAGATCAACAGAATCGGAGATAAAAGAATTTTTCTCAGCCATTGATGATGGTAGGAGAGTACGCATAGGGTCTTCTGGTGACGCGTTGCAACTTATGCGCATTGTTG
>Ga0257124_1001944_pt1 | contig 13223 bp, 8 predicted proteins | sample SI106_150metaG_FD_190154 | JGI IMG/M metagenome (GOLD analysis project Ga0257124, IMG submission 190154) | Marine microbial communities from Saanich Inlet, British Columbia, Canada - SI106_150 | ecosystem: Environmental > Aquatic > Marine > Inlet | place: Canada: British Columbia | collected...
CGCAATGCTTGTAAAAGCAGAATCATTTATCACTAGCCCTGCTCCCAGTTGCACGAACAGGAACAGAAAGGTGATTCCAAAAATTAAAACTGATCGTTTAAGAACAGGTAACATGACTTTTCTCCCCTAGGTTGAAAGTCCTTATAAATTGAATAAAACATTGAATGCTTGCCCACCCCTCGCCGAATAGCGAGGGGTGGGCTATGTTGGTTCGTTATCTTTTAACTTCTAGTCAAGCTCCTGCACCACCAGAGAAAAGGTGCTCCCATTCCATCCTGTATGCAAATCATCTGGAGGACCACTCAAAGGAACAGCTGCGATCTTAATTGTATGTGAACCGCTAGGTATATTTTCAAGAAAGCCAACCAATGTTCCGTGACGATGAATATTGTTGGCGGCTACGTTGGAGTTTAAATTTCTATTTGAATGTAGGGTTGCTTTTACAGTGGTAGCGTTTCCATCCAAATAGACTTGCCATAATCCCTGGGCAACACCTATCCTTGGATTATAAGCCCTAAAATTATCTGAGTAAGTAATCATTAAACTGGAAGTATTGTTTTCCTTGATAAAAGTTAAAATTCTTCCTGAGAGAAAACCATTGTCTGTAGGGTCATCGGCACTATGACCGGTTACATAATGCACTTTCGGCGTACCTGCCGGACCCGCTGGGCCGGTATCACCCTGCGGTCCCTGAAAACCAATATCGCCCTGAGGACCCGTGTCACCCTGTGATCCTGGAGGACCGGCAACCATGCTGTCTGCGCCATCGTTACCTGCTGGACCTTGAGAACCTGTATCCCCTTGCGGTCCGGTTGCGCCATCAGCCCCATTAGCACCATCAGAACCGTCATTCCCTCCCGGACCCTGCGGACCTTGTGCTCCCGTTGCGCCTGTGGGACCTGTTGGCCCCTCTATGAGTTGAATACTATCTAACTGTGACTGGAGATCCAAGATTTGCTGTTGCAGGGTAGTGACAATATGCCGAATCCCTTTCTTCTTACCTTTGTCATTATCTTTGTCCTTGTCTTTTGCGAAGGCAACAGAGGTGAAGAGAGGGTCAGCAATTAAGACATTACCTGTAAGACTGAAGATAAAGAGCAGAACTGTAAATATGGAAACGGATAAAGGCAGGCGTCGCATAACTTTTCTCCCGTAAGCTATTTAGCTAATTTTAAAAACCAAAATTTTGATACTTATATGAAGTGCTTAGCCTGCCAAGGCAGGGGGATAGGAAAGTCGAAAATTGAGCCCGGTAAGTATAATGCCTAACATATTTTCGGACAACCCCCTAAAAAGGCCATTTGGGCAAAAACACAATAAGTGACAAAGTTGTAACAGTTTACAAGAGTGGAAAAATGGTGGAGGCTATTTGGAATATTGGAAAAGGGATTTTACCTTGGTGGCCCGGCGCAGGAATAAAAAAACGGGAGTAGCTTGACCGCTACTCCCGTTTCGGGTTGGAGCACCTAAGCCTGTATTCTCAAGCGCTCTTTCGTATGAATGTAACCGTTCTGATAACCGGCAAAAATCTTTTAAGCTGGCTGACACCGCCACTGGGCGTGGGGCCAACTAGCCGCGGCTCTTTTTAGCTGGCAAAAAGTTACCTCGGCTTAATAAGTTATTGCTATTCTCCTCCCACGTAGTGGGTGCCGGATGAAAATCCCTCCGCCGTTTTTTGAACGGGGGGGAGGTAACAGCAGAGGGACTTTCATCCAGTCTTAGTATGGCCGATCCCTGTTGCAATTGTGTTTCGGTAATGTCTCAATCAGGTCACAAAAAACAACGAGTTATGGCCTAATTTTCAGCACTTTTACAGACCGAACATTCACAAAGTTGCCGTAGCAGTTCGTGCGTGTAAAGTCCGGTATCGTGCCCATCATTCCAATAAAACTGAATGGCATAAAGTCCAACTGCCTTCAGGTTTTGTGGGCGGATATCAATGGTAATGGAGCCAGGCGCAATCAACTTTTTGCCGCTCCATTCATCAATGCAATTCGCGCACGGGCAGTTTTCCCGCAGATTTTTAACCGAATAAGTCGAGTCGTGCCCATCGTTCCAGGCAATGCCCAGGGTCAACTCGTCAACCTGTTTAATACTTTTAGGTGCAGGCGCAGTCATGCTAGTTAGCCTCTTTCTCAGTGGACCATGCCAACTCAAAATCAGCCGAGACTTTTTCACCGCTATTAGCCTGGTTGATACTCAGTTGCGCCGCCACCTGCCCGGCCAGTTCTTTGTATGCTTTGCCAGCAGGAGATTCCGGATCAGACATGACCACGGGAATGCCATTGTCTCCCGCTTCCGCGATCGCGGGAATAATAGGTACTTCCCCCAAAAGTGGAATTTTGAAATTTTCGGCCAGGGTTTTTCCGCCACCTTGCCTGAAGATGTGATGCTTTTTATCGCAACCATCGCAAACAAAATAGCTCATGTTCTCCACAATACCGAGCAACGGAACTTTAACCTGCTGGAACATCTTGACACCCTTGTCCGCATCGATCAGGCTGACCTCCTGCGGCGTGGTCACGACCACTGCGCCGGAAAGCGGTGCCTTCTGGGTCAGAGTCAACTGCACATCGCCGGTCCCTGGAGGCAGGTCGATGATCAGATAATCCAACTCGCCCCACTCGACGTTTTGCAGGAACTGCTGGATGATACCGCCCAGCATGGGTCCACGAAGCATCAGCGGTTGCCCTTGTTTAGTTAAAAACGCGGCGGAAACTACCTTCAATCCGTGTTTTTCATGCGGAAAAAATTTGTTTTCTGATCCCACTTTCGGTGAAGAGATGGGAATACCCATCATCTGCGGTATGCTGGGACCATAAATATCCGCATCCATCAAACCAACACGGGCCCCGGTTAGGGATAACGCAATCGCCAGATTGGTGCTGACTGTAGATTTCCCTACACCGCCCTTCCCGCTTGCCACGGCAACAATATTTTTTACTCCGGGCAAAACCGGTTGTGCGTGTTCAGTGGACCTGACAACCGCGGTCATGTTCACATCGACCTGTTCAACTCCGTCAATGGCTTTGACTTTTGTTTCACATTCCGTGCGCAACTGTTCTTTCACTGGACAGGCAGGTGTGGTCAGTTCAACATCGAACTTGACGCTCCCGCCTTCTATATTCAAATTCTTGATGAAGCCAAGGCTGACGATATCTTTATGCAGGTCAGGATCTTGGACCGTCTTCAGCGCACTCATTATTTTCTCTTGCAACTCGGACATAAATAACTCCTTAGAACTAAAAAATCACCCAATCTGTAATGCTAATAGGATGGCGTCTCCATAAAAAAGATTTCAAGCCCCTGAAAATAATCGTTTTAGAAATTCCAGGACTTGAACGGCAAGGTCTTTGTTAACCCTTGATTCTACTTGCTTTATAATTCCGCATATTGTATATAAATAATTTAGGCCCACAATATGTGGACACTTGTTAAGTGATGAAAATAAAAGGCTTGAATGAAAAAGAGGCCATAAATAATTGAATTTGCTTCACAAACCAAAAACCTCTCAATCAGGATCAAAGATTCCTGACCTGGCAACTAGATAAGACCGCAGACCCCAAACGTCAAGCTGGACAACTCATCTTTTCTTAAAACAACAACCCGGTACTACTCCCTATGGGGCAGGAAAAAACTTCCGACTTACAAGACGAACTCGAAAAGAGATTTCTGACATACGCACTTTCAACCATCGTCTCCCGGTCTCTTCCGGATGTGCGCGATGGTTTGAAACCCATCCATCGCAGGATTCTGTTTGCCATGGAAAATATGGGAATGAATGCCGCAAGCAAACATGTTAAATCCGCCAAGATCATCGGCGAGGTGCTCGGTAAGTACCACCCGCATGGAGATTCATCCACCTATGAATCGATGGTACGTATGGCACAGGATTTCTCCATGCGTTATCCCCTCGTTGACGGAAAGGGAAATTTTGGTTCTCTGGACGGGGACTCCCCAGCCGCCTACCGATATACCGAAGGTCGTTTGACCCCCATCACTTCCTATGTATTAAGCGACCTTAAAAAAGATACGGTTGATTTTCGCGCCAATTACGATAACACCCTGAAAGAGCCGGTGGTGTTACCTTCCCGCATTCCCAATTTGCTGGTTAACGGCTCGTCTGGCATTGCGGTGGGAATGGCCTGTTCTTTTCCCAGTCATAATCTGGAAGAAGTCATGTCCGCTTTAATTTCGTTGATCGACTCCCCCAAGCAGACAGTGGCGAACCTGATGAAATACATAAAGGGTCCCGATTTCCCCACTGCAGGAATCATTCTTAATAGCAAACAGGAGTTGCGCAAAGCTTATGAGTCCGGTTTGGGTGCAGTAAAAATCAGGGGACGATGGAAAGTGGAGTCCCTTCCACGAGGCAAAAAACAGATCATTCTCACAGAGATCCCTTATAGCGTCAACAAGGCCCGGTTGATCGAGAAAATCGCTGAGATCATCATCGCCAAGAAGCTTCCTCCTCTGACCGATGTACGGGATGAGAGTGATGAAAATATTCGCGTGGTTCTTGAGTTCAAAAGCACTGCCGATGAGAACAAATTGATGAGCTATCTTTTCAAGCACACGGATCTGGAAAGCAATTTTCAACTCAATTTCAACTGCCTCAAACCAAACGGGGAACCCGAACGCCTATCTCTTTTAGAAATTTGCCAACACTTCCTGGACTTTCGCAAACAGGTGATCACGCGCCGGTTGAATTACGAATTGGTTCTTATCGAAAAGCGTCTGCACTTCCTTGCTGGGTTCGCGATAATATTTAACGATCTGGACAAAGCCTTAAGGCTGATACGGTCTTCCAAGTCCCGCAAGGAAGCCCACGAAAAACTGCAAAAACATTTCAAGATTGATGACGAGCAGACCAGTTCGGTCCTGGAAATCCCACTCTATCGACTGGTCGCTATGGAAATGGAAAAGATTCTGCAAGAGCAAAAAGAAAAGCTCCAGGAACAAAAGAGAATCAAGTCCATTCTCGCATCATCCAAAAAAATCTGGGCCGAGGTACGGGAAGAGCTCGAAGAAATCAAGAAAAAGCATTCAGACAAACGCCGCACCCAGATGAAAACCATCGAAAGCATTGAGTACAACGAGGAAGATTTTATCGAGCATGAGGATGCACATATCATTCTCAGCCAGAACGGGTGGGTACGAAAATTAAAAAACATGGGCGACCCTTCCACACTTAAATTTAAGGAAAACGATCAACTGCTCGATATCCTGCAAACCAATACGCGCAACCTGGTTGCTATTTTCACCTCATTTGGTGTCGTCTATATATCTAAGGTCTACAACCTGCCTTATACAAGAAGCGGATTTGGTGAACCCATTCAAAGCTTGTTCAAGTTTGGTGATGGGGAAAAGGTGGTCGGCATGCTTACGCTACCCGCTCCAGATGAAGGCTCGAATACCCCGGCGCAACCTACAGGCCAGACCTCAATGGGCTTCCTCAAGAGTGATAAAAAAGGGAAGAAATCCGAAGGAAACGATGCTGAGTTTCTGGTCGTCAGTGCCAATGGCTTTGGTTTTCGTTTTCCGTTATCCAATCTGGGCGAGACCACTCGTTCAGGAAGGAAAATCATGAGCTTGAAAAATGATGACAGCATGATCGGTTTCGTCCCGGTAACGCACAAACATGTTTTTCTGGCCACAGAAAAAGGCAAGGCAGTGGTCATCGCCACAGAGCAAATAACCCAACTGACCGGGTCGGGCAAAGGGGTCATCCTTATGAAACCCGGGGAAAGCCGTTTGGCCGGATTTAAACTGGTAAACCTGAAGGATAAAGTTACACTTGTGTTCGACTCTGGAAAGGATAAAGTAATCACCGTAAAAAGCGTCCGCCTTTGCAACCGCGGGAGCCAGGGTGTTATCGTTTCCAAACGCAAAACCATTCTTAAAATAAAATAAACATCATGTCAAAATATAATGCTGAAGACATCCAGGTTCTGGAAGGACTCGACCCGGTTCGCAAACGTCCGGGAATGTATATCGGCTCCACATCTTCCACGGGCCTGCATCATTTGCTTTGGGAAATTCTGGACAACTGCGTGGACGAAGCACTCAACGAGCATTGCGACACCATAGAAGTGACCCTGGATAAAGATCATGGCGTCACCATCAAGGATAATGGACGAGGAATTCCTGTCGACTTGTTTCGCAAGACTAAAAAGAGTGCTATGGAAATCCTGTTTACCACCCTGCACTCAGGCGGGAAGTTTAGCCAGGATAACTACAAAGTATCCGGTGGCCTGCATGGGGTCGGGATGGCTGTGGTGTGTGCTTTATCAGAAAAACTTATTGCAACCTCTCGTCGAGACGGGTTTGAATGGACCCAGACTTATTCCAGGGGCAAGCCCACTGCCAAACTAAAAAAAGGGAAACCCGTCCGGATTTATGGCACCACGGTTTATTTCAAACCGGACGGTAAAATTTTCCCGAAAACAGAATTCAATCCCAAACTTATTTTAGAACGGGCAGAATCCAAGGCCTTTCTCAACAAAGGCCTTAAAATAATCGTCAATGAAAATAGAAATACCCACACATTTCACTACCCGGGTGGGATTCAGGACTACATCAAAAAGATTGTTGGTAAAAAGGCTACTCTGATGGACGAGCCCTTTTACGTAGAAAAAGAAGACAAGCTTTTAAAGTTGGAGGCCGCGTTTTTCTGGACCCCAAATACAGACACGCAGATTCTTTCCTTCGCCAATTCCATCCGGACGATTGACGGGGGCACCCATGAAAACGGATTTCGCAACGGCATAACCAAAGCAATCCGGGCCTATATCGACAGGCGTAAACTGCTTCCCAAAGACATACCGGGAGTTACCGGCGATGATGTCCGGGAGGGCCTGATTGCCATTATCAATATTTATCTGCAAGGAGAAGTCGAGTTTCAAGGGCAAACCAAGGGGCGACTGAATTCGGAAATCACCTCTCAAGTCGAGGCGGTGGTCAAACATACCCTCGAGCATTATTTAAATGAAAACCAGACCCTGGGAAACACCCTTGCCGACCGCGTCATCCTTTCTGCCCAGGCCCGCATCGCTTCACGTCAGGCCAAGGAAGCAGTTCAACGAAAAACCAATATCTCGCACCGGCTCAACCTGCCAGGAAAACTTGCAGACTGTGCCACAACAGATAAGGACCAGGCCGAACTCTTTATTTGCGAAGGAGACTCCGCAGGCGGTTCCAGTAAACAGGCGAGGGACCGAAAAACCCAGGCGATCCTTCCCATTCGCGGGAAAATACTCAATGTTGAAACCGCAACCATGGCCAAGACTCTGGCCAACACTGAAATTCAAAACCTCATTTCTGCCTGTGGAACGGGCATTGAAAGCAAATTCGACTACAACAAACTTCGGTACGGGAAAATTATCATCATGACTGACGCGGATGTTGATGGAGCCCATATTTGCACCCTGCTTCTCACCTTTTTCTATCGATGCCTTCCGGAAATCATAGAAAAGGGCCACCTCTTCATCGCCCAACCGCCTTTATATCGCATTGATGCTGGCAAAAAAATATTTTACGCGTTAAGCGATGAGGAAAAAGATAAAATCATCAAAGGATTAAACGGCACTTCTCACGAAATAGGCCGTTTTAAGGGGCTCGGAGAGATGCCCGCCTCGGATTTGAAGGAAACCACCATGAGCAAAAAATCCCGTTCCCTGATTCGGGTGGCGCTGAGTTCTGCCGAGCAGGCCAGCAGAACCGTTTCCCAGTTAATGGGCAAAAATGCGGAATCACGCTTCCAGTTCATAAAAGAAAAAGCCGTGTTCGTTCAGGATCTGGACGTGTAGTTTGTTTTCTTCAGCTGTTTTTAAGCTTTAAACCACCGGCCCATTTTTTTCACTCGCCCCTCCTCAAACGAACGCCCCTCAAAAGTAAATGCAATGTTTTCAATAGTTTTTGGACATACTCTTTACTGATTCAGCTTGAGTTTTTTTGGCCTTGGTAGTAGGATAATCAGTACACTTCTTTAAATTTTTCGTGGTCACATGTCCATTTTTTCCAAATCGAAAAAAAAAGGCTACCCTGCTGAAAAACCACCCTCAGAGGGGTTCGTTGCGGAAGCCAACAGACCAGAGTTTTCTGAGGATTCAAATACTGATACAGACGCTCTCAACTCCACCCGTAACTCACGTGCCGCAGATAAAAACCAGAGCAATGGTGGTGAGCGCAGAAAAAGATCTGGTGACCAAACCCGTCCTATCATCAATAAAATTTTATCCGGCCAGAGCATGGGGCAGGTTCTGTTTTCGCTTACGGATGAGCTTAAGGCCTTGTTCGACTGCAAGGCAGTTTCTGTGTATGCGATTGACCGGAATAAAAGACAGATCTACTCAAGAAATTTTAGAGCTGAAGGACTTGATGAGATTCGACTGGATATATCCACCAAGAGCCTTGCAGGGTTTGTCGCCGCAACAGGCAAGACACTTAATGTAGCTGATGCCTACGATGTAAAGGAATTGAAAAAATATCATCCCGATTTGACGCTTGATAAAGCCTGGGATGAAAAAATTAATTTCAGAACTAAATCAGCCCTGGTAGTAGCCCTTCCCTACAACAAAAGATTAATGGGAGTGTTGGAGTGCCTGAACCACGAATCCGGCGAAATTTTTAGTGACGGTTATGTCCGCCAGGCTAAAGAGTTATCAACAACTCTTGGGCATGCCCTGGCCAAGCTGGAAGTGGAAGATATCGAGTCCAAAATACAGGACACAGCACATGCGATCCATTCTGCTGGAACCATCGACGAGATTCTTCTTGATCTTCAACGACCAATCCTGCAACTGTTTGATTCAGGGTTGATCACCATTTATGCGGTAGATGAAATTCGCAATGAAATTTATTCTAAAATTAAATCCGGTAATCAAGTAAATGAGATCAGGGTCCCGATTTCTGAAAAAAGTATTTCTGGATGCGTTGCCCTGACAAAAAAGCCAGCAAACATCGGTGATGTTTACAACCCGGAGGAGCTCAAGAGTTTTCACCCTGATCTCAGGTTCGACAGCTCGTGGGACAAGAAAACCGGGCTTCGCACCAAATCCATGCTGGTTTACCCCCTGCTTCAAGGCGAACACCTGATGGGTGTCATGCAATTGGTAAACAAAAAACATGGCGACCGGTTTAATAGCTTCGATGAACGTAACGCCAACAATATTGCCCAGACCCTGGCTCTTGCCTTTTTCAACCAGCAGAAAATCAACCGCCAAAAACGTACAAAATTCGGTTTCTTGGTCGAAAGCGGAATCATTTCCCAGGATGAATTGAATGAGGCCATCTCCAAGGCACGCAAAAACCGAATAGACGTTGAAACAGTTCTTTTGAGCGATTTAAAACTAACACGAAAAGATATGGGAAAGTCTCTTGAACTTTATTACAGCGTTTCCTATCAAGGTTTCAGCGATTCTATTGTTCTTCCCGAATCCAACTTTTCAGGACTCAACAAGACTTACCTGGCAAAAAATCATTGGGTCCCCCTGCAAAACGATGAAACCAGCGCAGTCATTTTAACAGACGACCCAGCCAACAAGGTTCGAATCCAGAACATTCAAATGATCTTCCCTAAAAAGAAACTGGAACTGAAGGTGGGATTGAAGATTGATATACGGGAATTTCTGCTTGCGGCAATGACCGAGGATGAGGCGAAATCAGGTGCCGCAGATGAAATTCAAACTGAAGAAATGTCCAGCCTTTTAGATGCGCTGGAAGGTGAAGGCGGAGAGGTTACCGATTCATCGCAGGAGGATGAAGAAGTCAATGCCATTAGCGAAACAGACAGCACTATCGTCCGCCTGGTAAACAAAATTTTAACGGATGCCTACGATCAAGGGGTTTCTGATATTCATCTTGAACCGGGAACGGGTAAAAAACCGGTGAGAGTAAGGTTCCGGAAGGACGGAGCTTGCTCTATTTATCAGGATATCCCCTATTTATACAAACAGGCGATGCTTTCCCGCATCAAAATTATGTCCAAGCTGGATATTGCAGAAAGACGCTTGCCCCAGGATGGAAAAATTAAAATGAAGTACGGCAAAAAAGAAATCGAATACCGAGTCGCAACCTGCCCGACTGTCGGGGGCAACGAAGATGCCGTTCTACGTATTCTGGCCGCGAGCAAACCCATCCCGCTGGATAAAATGAATTTCTCTGAGAGAAACCTGGAACTCATCAAGGATAAATCCGCCAAGCCCTATGGGTTGATTTTGGTTGTGGGCCCCACAGGTTCCGGAAAAACCACAACCCTGCATTCCTGCCTGGGTTACATCAATAAACCGGAAAGAAAAATCTGGACGGCTGAAGATCCTGTGGAGATCACACAGGACGGACTTCGGCAGGTTCAAATGTTAAATAAAATTGGGCTCGACTTTGCCCGCGCCATGAAATCTTTTCTACGCGGTGACCCGGATGTCATCATGGTCGGTGAAATGCGTGACGCGGAAACCTGTGCCATTGGATTGGAAGCTTCTCTCACCGGCCACTTGGTCTTCAGCACCCTGCATACAAACTCTGCGCCGGAAACCATTACCCGGCTTTTGGATATGGGGATGAACCCGCTTAACTTTGCCGATGCCCTGCTCCTTATTGTCGCGCAAAGGCTGGTAAGAACACTGTGCAAAAAATGCAAAGAGGATTATCATCCCACGCAGAAGGAGTTTGACACACTGGTCCACCAATATGGGAAAGATGATTTCCCTAAATTGGGAATTGAATATACCGATGAATTAACTCTTAAAAAACCCGTAGGTTGTGCCGCTTGTAGTGACACCGGTTATGCCGGGCGAACCGGATTGCATGAATGTCTGGATGGCACGGATGATATCAAGCGTATGGTCATGCAAAACACATTAGTTGAAGACCTGCGAAAGCAAGCCAGCAAAGATGGTATGACATCATTGAAACAAGACGGTATTTATAAAATATTCAAGGGCGACTGTGATTTAAAACAAGTCCTTGCAGTGTGCATAGTTTGACCTGTGTAAAAGATAATATCTTTAAACCTTTTCAACCAAAAAACAATGGATAGTGTTCAAAGTACTCTAGCCAGTCCCGTTTCAGAAAATGGTGCCAAACTCAAGTCCATCCTGGCCCAGGCTCAAACAACCCATGATATCGCCGCAGTGGTTCCAGATGTGATCCATGAGCTCAAGGAAGCTTGGCAGTGTGAAGCAATCACCCTTTTTGCTCTGGACAGGGAAAACCGGCAACTATTTTCTCGTAACGCGATAGAAAACCTTGAATCAGAAATCAGGGTAGATATTTCAACGAGTAGTCTTGCAGGGTATGTTGCGGGGGTGGGCAAGCCCATAAACCTGGCCGATGCTTATGCAGAAGAAGACCTGTCCAACCTTCACCCTCAACTATCAAAAGGCTCCACTCTGGACACCCCTCTGGGTATCAAGACCCAGGCAATTATGGTGCTTCCTGTGCCCCACAACAAAAAATTAATCGGCGTGATGGAAGTAATCCGCGAAAAGAGTGGAGAAGCTTTTACCGAGTCAGATTTTAGATTGGCCCGGGAAATTTCACCCATAATAGGAAAAGTTTTAGCAAAAATAGAAGAAGAGTATGACAAGGAACCGCTTCCTGTCATTGAGATTCTTTCGCCGGAGGAAAACCTCCACCGTATTTCCCAAGCTATCCATTCGGCAAAAAACATTGATGAAATACTTATCGAACTCAAGGAATCCATTTTAAAGCTGTTTGAGGCGCAAGCCATCACCATCTATGCCGTTGATGGACCAAAAAATGAAATTTTTTCCAAGATCAAGTCGGGTGAAGAAATAAACGAAATCCGGGTTCCTCTTTCCCCCGTAAGCATCGCCGGCTGGGTTGGCATGCATCAAAAAAGCGTAAATATCACCGATGTCTATAACGAGCAGGCCCTGCAAAGTTACCATCCCGACCTCAAATTCGACAGCTCGTGGGACAAAAAATCCGGAAGCGTTACTAAATCTGTTTTGGGGTATCCCATGCTTCATGCAGGAAAACTCATGGGAGTCCTGCAACTGGTTAACAAATTAAATGGCGAGAAGTTTACGGCTCAGGATGAAAAGAGCGCTACCATTATTTCCGAAACCCTGGCCTTGGCTTTTCATAATCAGGAAAAATACGTTCCATCCAAGCCAACCAAATTTAGTTTTTTAATACAAAATGGGATTATCACCGAAGAAGAATTGACTCAGGCCACAGCCAAAGCAAGAAAAACCCAGATTGACGTAGAAGCAATATTAATGGTCGATTTTAAACTACAAAGAAAGGACCTGGGAAAATCCCTGGAAACTTTTTACGGGCTCCCCTATTTCCCTTACAGTGATACGGTGATCCTGCCAGCAGAAATGATGGTTGGATTAAACCGGAATTTTTTAACTAAAAATTACTGGATTCCCATTCAAAAAGAGGGCGACAAAGTTACCTTACTGATCAATGACCCTTTGAACCCGGATCGAAACCAGAACATCCGCCAAATCTTCCCCAAAAAGGAGATCGAATATAAGATCGGATTGAAAGTCGATATCATAGACTTTTTAAATTCCTCTTTGGGAGAAGATTTCTCTGCCGCAGATTCATCGGAAACCACGATTGAAGGAATGTCTACCCTGTTAAGCACACTCAAAGATGAACAGGGTGATGTGGAGGTAGACCAGGAGGAAGATGACGGGGCCAATGCCATCAGCGAAACAGACAGTACCATTGTGCGATTGGTCAACAAAGTTTTGATCGATGCTTATGACCAGGGCGTTTCAGATATTCATATTGAGCCAGGCATTGGCAAAGAAACTATAGTGGTCCGTTATCGAAAAGATGGTACCTGTACCGTTTATGAGGAAATTCCTTCCATTTACAAGCAAGCTTTCATCTCCAGAATCAAAATCATGTCCAAGTTGGATATTGCCGAAAGACGTTTGCCCCAGGATGGAAAAATCAAAATGAAATACGGCAAAAAGGAAATTGAATATCGGGTCGCGACCTGTCCTACAGTGGGGGGCAACGAAGACGCCGTTCTGCGTATTCTGGCCGCAAGCAAACCCATCCCGCTGGACAAAATGAACTTTAATGATCACAATTTAGAGCTAATTCAGGGCTGTGCCAGCAAACCCTACGGTGATGCGCCCCTGATTTTCTAGACACTTCGTAGTTTCATGTTTTGCTGTCGTTCGAAGTCTATGGGTGACAGCATCCCATTCTTGCCATGCTTTCGTTTTGGATTA
>Ga0257124_1001954_pt1 | contig 13152 bp, 10 predicted proteins | sample SI106_150metaG_FD_190154 | JGI IMG/M metagenome (GOLD analysis project Ga0257124, IMG submission 190154) | Marine microbial communities from Saanich Inlet, British Columbia, Canada - SI106_150 | ecosystem: Environmental > Aquatic > Marine > Inlet | place: Canada: British Columbia | collected...
AAATCGCGGATGCTTTTCTGAATCCCCGTTGCGAACACATAATCTTCCGCTTCCTCCTGCTGCAAAGCCAGCCACATTCCTTCGACATAGTCCTTGGCGTGACCCCAGTCGCGCTTTGAGTTGAGGTTTCCCAAACTCAGCTTTTCCTGCTCGCCTGCAAGGATATTTGCCAGTGACAAGGTGATCTTTCGGGTGACAAAATTTTCACCTCGCCGTGGCGATTCATGGTTGAACATGATTCCGTTGAGGGCATACAACCCGAAGGATTCCCGGTAATTGATAGTGATCCAGTGAGCATAAAGTTTTGCCACTGCATATGGACTGCGGGGATGAAAGGGCGTGGTCTCGTTTTGGGAGGCCTCCTTCACCTTACCGTATAGTTCGCTGGTCGAAGCCTGGTAAAACCGACAGGTATCCAGTAAATCCGTAGACTTGATAGAGTCCAGAATTCGGAGAGGGCCCATGGCATCCGCCTGCCCAGTATACTCAGGCGTATTAAAACTAATTCCCACATGGCTTTGTGCCGCAAGGTTGTACACTTCGTCAGGGTGGACTTCCGACAACAACCGACTCAGGCTTGGGGTATCGGTCATATCCCCATAATGCAAACGGATTTTCCCCAGCGGGTTTTGTGGGTTTAACAGGAGGTGTTCAATACGGCCTCGGTTAAAACTACTGGAACGCCGCACCAGACCGTGAACCTCATATCCTTTTTCCATGAGGAACTCAGCCAGATAAGACCCATCCTGTCCCGTAATCCCTGTAATCAAAGCTTTTTTCAAGAGCCCCTCTCTTTTTGCTACCCCATTTAATCAATGGACCGAACTCTGACTTTAAAACCTCAGAGCCTCTAAATTGTGAAACTTTGGAGAATCTGCCAGGAATATCAGGTCCACATCCTTTAGTTTATTGCGGCGAAGGTCCAGCTTTTTCAACTGGGGCAATATTGCGGAATCGGCCAAAGAATCCAAACTTTCCCGGGTGATGACATTACCCATGGCCTCCAGCTCTTCAAGCTGGCTTAAAGTATCAGACTGGACAATAGCCTGAAATTCGGTATCTCCCACAGAAACCCCGGAGGTTCTTAGTTTAGTCAGGTTTTTGAAATTCCCGGAATCCGCTAAAATACGAAAACCTTTTTCTCCCAGGTCGTTACTGTTCAAATTAAGCTCTTTGAGTTTATTAAGATGCGGGGACTGGGAAAGGGCCAGGATTCCCAGTGCAGTAACTCCGGTATTTTCCAGGTTCAAACTTTCCAATTGGGACAGGTTCGGGGATTCCGCCAGTAACACAAGACCTTTGTCTCCCACTGCATTACTCATCAAGTTCAGGGACTTCAGGTTTTTGAGGTATGGGGAATTGGCAAGCTCCTGAACCCCGTGATAATCAAAATGGTTGTTCCGCAGTGTAAGAGAAACAATCCCATCGAGTTTTTCATATTGTGCCAAAGAGACAAGGTCTTTATTGCCCAACCTCTGTTCATTGAGGTTGAGTTTATCATCGACTCTTTTCTTCTCAACCAAATTCCTGGAACGCATGGCCAATAAAGCGGTTTCCCCTGCCCGGCCTATATTGTTATCCTGCATATAAAGTTGAACAAGATTATTTAAATGCTTGGATCCCGCAATATCCAAGGCTCCCGGATCACCAATGTGATTGGAATCAAGAACCAGAGTTTCCAGCCGGTTTAAAGTTGGAGAATGCGCAAGAATGCGGGCACCTTGATTGGTGAGTTGATTCCAACCCAGGTTCAGGTGAACCAGTTTTTCAAAAGCTCCCGTCTGCGCCCAGTCTGCAATATTTTCATCTGCCAAAAGATTGCGACGAAGGTTGAGGATGCGAAGCTTGGAAACCACCGCACCATCTGGGAACCGGGTTAATTTCTGTTGCCCCACCTTATTCATCTCCAGGTCCACGAACCCGAGGTTCAGCAGGGACTGAGACTTTACAAGGCTCAAGGCTCCAAAATCGGAGACCTGATTATGGGCCAATTCTATCGATTCAAGGTTTGGAAGATTTTTAGAAACTGCCAGGCTTTTGGCTCCCTCATCCCCAATTTGGTTAGCATTGAGAATAAGATGTTTCAACCCGGCCAGCGAACCCGACCCGGCAAGAACACCCAAGCCTTCATCAGTGATCTCATTCCAGCTCAAATCCAGTTTTTGAACATGGGATAAGTCTTTATTGCGGCACAAAAAAACGATTCCCGCATCTCCCATTCGATCATAGGCGAGATCCAAAACCGGATCCTTGCGGGTCAGTTTTTTATTAAGGGTCTGGATAAAATTTAAATCTTTATTTTCAGGCCGCATGAATCAACCGCCAATATGGGGGTAGTCCGTTTTCACCGCGCCCATTTCCTGTAAACGTTTTGAATTATTCAATAGCTCCAGTCCCTGAAGATCAACTCGGTTATACGACAAGTTTAAGGTTTGGAGGTTTTGCAATCCGGAAAGTTTGGCCAAAGCCTGCATTCCTCTGAGACCAATTCGATTGGCATCAAGATGCAATTCCTTCAATTTTTTAAGGTGGCTGGAATTTGCCAGGGCCTCCGCTCCACGATCGCCAATGCGGTTAAACGAGAGGTCCAGGGTTTCAAGCCTGGAAAGGTTTTTAGAGTTTGCCAAAGCCACGGCCCCTTCATCGCCGATTTTATTGGTATATAAACTGAGGTAACGTAATTGGGTCAATTGCTCCGATTCGGCCAGAGCCCTTGCTCCTTCATCCCCAATCAGGTTTTCGTATATCCAGAGCTCTTTAAGCGGTTCGAAAAATTCCGACTGCGCCAGTTCCTCCACACCCAAATCTTTGATTTTATTGGTATGAATGTACAGGATTTCAATATCGGGAAGCGCCACGTTTTCAGCCAGATCCATAGCCGTCTGGTTATCGATACCTCTGTTGGAAAAGTCCAGAGTTTTCTTGTCCTTGCTCAAGCCGCGCTTGACCCATTTTCTGATATAAGAAATATCTTCTGCCATACTCACACCCCAACACTGAGAAAAAACTCCATTCTATAAAGGTGAGGGAAAAAGTAAAGAAATAAATGATTTATCCGGGAAATTTCGTGTTTTCGGGTTATATCGGGCTTGTGATCAAGGCCTGGTTCAGACTTTGCGAGACACTAAACCCTCATTTCCCGTCAAAAAAAGGGTCATGACTGGGCAGGGGGTTAGAAAGCATGCTAACCTCAATTGTTTGGTAGCAAAAGGTTTTTACGCAAAATATTCAAAACCGTTCCGAGTCGATCCATCGGTTCAACGCGTGGACTAAAAATATGCGAAAGCTTTCCATCACTCTTTGCATTCCTGTATTGACCTATCTAATTTGGCCTTATATAGCGTTAATTAAGTTATATGTGGGCCTGGAATCTGCCAACAAGAAAATAGTGATGGAGGAAATCCATTGGCCTCCCATCAAGAAAGGAATTGAGAAGAGCCTTAACCATTTTGTCAAAGAAATTTTAAACAAAAATCTAAAACAGCAAAATTTGCAGATAAGCTTTAGCGCCGTCTCACTAACCCGGAAAATCGCAGATGAAATAGCTACACCAGAGGGAATAATTTATCTTTACCACAATCCAAACAAGTATGCCGACCAAATCAGAAAAACATTTGAGAAAGCTACTGAACCAAAACAATTAAGCCCCGATATAAAAGAAAAACCACTAAAACTTGAAGGCCCCAATATCCCCAGCCTCTGGGAACAGATTGATTATATTTTCTTCACAGATTTTTCTCATTTCCAAGCAAGCTTTAATGTAAAAGGAAAACCTTTTACTATCATATGGGAACGGCAGGGGTTTGATTGGAAAGTAGTGCTCCTGAATTTCCCATTAACATGACCTGCAGTGCAAGACCACTGCATGGAAAACAATTCAAGTTACCTGGGCAAATAACTCTATCAGGTGACCCATGGTCCTCGAATTCTGATTCTGATATGGGTTGATATTACAGAAAAAATATTTTTGGGATCAAAGCTGATTTTAGTTCATAATATCAACGGATTGAAGAAAAGACCCTTGCCGGTAGCGTGAAGACCTCTTTTAAAACAGTTGGCAAATCTACAATGGCCGTAGAACCCTCATTTTATGCAAACGGAGAAATTCTTGCCTGAAACTAATTCATCCATAACGCACCCGGCAATTCCAGCCTTGGACAAACTGATTCAGTTTTCTTTGTTCACGTTCGTTGCCTTCTCCATGTTTTCCATCAGCGTCACCCAGATCGCATTTTCCATAGGCTCTATATCCTGGCTGTGGAAAGTTCACCTGACCCAAAGCTGGAAAGAAGTGCGGGGCACACGGGTTGGCATTGCAATCCTGTGCTTCTGCCTGGCCTGTTTTTTGGCGGTGGGGACATCGGTTGATTTTGAAAGCAGCTTTACACACCTGAAAAAACTGCTCCAATTTATCGTGTTCTTTTGGGCGGTCAATACGGTCACGGATGAAAGGCAAAGGGATTTATTAATTGGAACGATAATTGTTGCCGGAGTTCTTGCGGCATTGTATGGGCTCTCCCCTTATTGGGAGGCGGATTTCCTTGAAAATCACAGGATCCTTGGAACAAGAAGCAATCGCGCGACTTTTGCAGGGGTTTTAATGCTTACAAGTTTGGTGGCCTTGGGTTGGTGTCTATTTCATAAACCCAAAGAATATTGGGTGCTGGGGAGTTTAGGCATTATGGGCCTATGCCTGCTGGCGACATTGACGAGACAAGCCTGGCTTGGTTTTTTTGTAGGAACTGCATTTCTGTTGTTTTTCTGGAATAAAAAATATCTTTTGCTCCTGCCATTGTTGCTAACAGGTCTTTTATTTTTTGCTCCCGACTCTGTTAAAAACCGTATCCATAGCTTTGGAAATATAGAGGAAAATTCCTTCCAGTCAAGGGTGTCCCTTTGGAAAGGGGGATGGGAAATTTTCAAGGACTACCCCATTACAGGTTGTGGCTTTAAATGTGTGGATGCAATCCATACCCAATACCCGGATCCCTCAGGGTGGGTAGGGTTTTTCCGGGGAATGCACAGTAATATAATTCAACTACTGATCGACACAGGAATTGTAGGGCTGGGACTATGGGTTTCCATTTGGGTGGCATTTTTCATGGAAATCTTTAAACGTTGGAAGGCTTTAGCTGAGGAAGCGTCTTCAGATAGTGCCAAGGGCATACTGATGGGATCCTCGGCAGTGGTTGTTGGCTTTTTAGTTGGAGGTTTTTTCGAGACAAATTTCTACGACTCAGAGATAGTCATGTTGCTTTATTTCGTCATGGGACTCTCTCTGGCCAAAATAAAAAAAGCAGACAGGTTCACAGAGACGCCCTTCGACCTGGGGCGTTTTTTAAACACAAATCGTATTCTGTGGCTGGATAAAGCGATTCAGTTTTCTCTGTTTATGTTTGTCGCGTTCTCCATGTTTTCCATCAGCGTCACCCAGATTGCGTTTTCCATTGGGACGGTTGCCTGGTTACTCAAGGTCCACCTGACAAAATCCTGGAAAGAAATCCGTGGCACAGCTATAGGTCTGCCTATTTTATGTTTTTGCCTTGCCAGTGTTTTAGCGGTTATCACATCTGTAGACTTTGCCACCAGTCTCAAGCCTCTCAAAAAAATTCTTCAGTTTGCAGTGTTCTTCTGGGTTGCAAATACCGTGGAAGATGAAAGACAGAAGGACTTGCTTATAAAACTCCTGATCGCCGCAGGAGTCGTGGCCTCCCTGTTTGGTTTCTCTCAGGCATGGACCACTGCAGTGGGCCTGGAAACCAGGGTCTCCGGGACAATGAGTGTTTATATGACCTTTGCGGGATTACTGATGCTGGTCGGACTCTTTGCCCTCGGCAGAGTCCTTTTTAACAAAGCTAAAGAGGTTTGGGTGGTCGGTGCCGTGGGGCTTATTGCGTTTTGTTTATTGCTGACTTTAACCCGACAGGCCTGGTTGGGTTTTCTCGTTGGAATAGTAGTATTGACTATTTTCTGGAACAAAAAATACCTTCTAGCCATCCCTGCAATAATGGTAGGGCTTCTACTATTTTCTCCAGAAAGCGTCAAAGACCGTTTGTTCTCACTGATAGATTTAAAAGACTGGACCCTGCAGGCCAGACTCTATCTCTGGCAAGGAGGCTGGGAAATTTTTAAGGACTACCCCATTACAGGTTGTGGTTTTAAATGCGTAGATTTGGTTCATTCTCAATATCCAGATCCTTCAGGATATGTTGCACGATACCGAGGGTTGCACAGTAATATATTTCAATTGCTGGTCGACATGGGAATCCTGGGATTGGGGGCCTGGCTCTCAATCTGGGTAGCCTATCTCCTGACTATGTATAAAAAATGGTCGCAACAACTCGTCAATGATAATTCCAGAGCCTTGATCATGGGTTCCGTAGCGGCGGTGATGGGTTTTCTGGCAGGGGGATTGTTTGAGACAAATTTCTACGACTCAGAGGTTGTCATGTTGCTTTATTTCATTATGGGTATTTCCCTGGCCCAGACACATAAAAAAGTTTCGCAATAAAAACAATCTCTATACAAAAATCTGTAAACGCCACGGCATTCTCATGAAATTGCAAACCGCCGTTTTTTCTTTTTGCTTGGCCGTTGCATTGTTGCTCCTTATCGGTTGCAGTCCGACTGCCTCAACAGACCATTCTGTTTTCCGGATGTCCATAAAAAATGAGCCCCCTACCCTGGACTGGACTCTGGCTACCGACAGTGTTTCTTTCACCATTCTCACCAACCTCATGGAAGGACTCACCCAATACGATGCCGAATTAAACCCTCAGCCCGCCATCGCAAAAAAATGGAAATATTCTGAAGACGGCAAAACCATCACTTTTTTCCTGCGCAACGATGTTTATTGGACCGATGGGAAACCGGTCACAGCGGGAGACTTTGAGTATTCCTGGAAACGGTTACTGGCCCCTGAGACAGCCGCCCAATACGCGTACTTCCTCTTCGACATTGAAAATGCCAGCCAATATAATTCAGGAGAAATAACCGACCCCGACCAGGTTGGGGTAAAGGCATTGGCCCCGGATGTTCTACAGGTCCGATTAAAAAAACCCGTGGTCTATTTTCCCAGTATCACCACTTTCATGGTCACCTACCCCGCCCGGGAAGATATTATCCATCAACATGGTAACTCATGGACAGAGCCTGAAAATATTGTCACCAACGGTCCCTACACACTGAAAGAGTGGCAACACGAATACAAACTGGTACTGAAAGCCAACCCTCGCCACTACGAAGGCAAACCATCGGTAGATACTGTTCGAATGTTTGTGGTGCAGGAGCCCACCACTTCGTTAACGCTTTACGAAACCGGAGAGCTGGACTATATCGAACTGCCCTCTGTCGCTATTCCCCATTATAAATCCAGCCCCGAGTATAGGAACCAACCTCAGCTACGGGGAAGTTATTACGGTTTTAATGTACAAAAGCCTCCCTTTAAGGATGTACGGGTCCGGCAGGCATTTGCCCATGCGATTGACCGGTCCCGCATTCCCGGAATCATGAAGGGGGGAGAACTGCCCTCCTCATCATGGATTCCCAAAGGCATGTTCGGTTACGATGAAAACATTGGATCAAAATTTGATCCGGAAAAAGCCCGGTCCCTCTTAGCTAAAGCGGGCTACCCGGATGGGAAAGGGTTCCCAAAAGTTACCGCCGTCTTCAACACAAGGTACACCAACCAGCTCATCGGGGAATTCCTACAGGGACAATGGAAAAAGCACCTGAATGTACATATTGATTTAGAAAGTCAGGAATGGAAGGTTTTGCTTAGCCGGTTGGATCTGGACCCGCCACAGATTTTTAAGCTGGGATGGGGGGCCGACTTCCCGGACCCCGATAACTTCATGAACCTGTTCATTAAGACCAGTGGCAATAACCGGCTGAGATGGTCTCATCCGCGCTACGATGAATTGGTTGCCCTGGGGTCTACGCTGAAAAATCCGGAAGAACGAAAAGCGGTCTATGATGAAGCTCAAATCCTGCTCACCGAAAAGGAAGTCCCGATGATTCCCCTTTTTGTTGCCGCCCAGAACCTTTTGGTCAAGCCTCATGTTCAGGGATTAAAGGTCAACGCTATGGAACTTTTATATTTAAAACGCATTCATTTGCAAAAAACGAGTCCCGCTAATTAAAGGCATAAAAAAAGCCTGCCGATCACTGGGCGTGAGGCAAGCTATGATGTCTTTATTTTGTGGGCAAGCATTTACTCAGCCCAACGAGCTATTGCTAGTTGGCCCCACGCCTAGTGGCAGCAGGCTTTTATAAAAATCAATCCTATACAATCGCCAGAAACCCACAGGCCTGGTAACAGGCATTGCAGTTGATGCACAAGTCCATATCAATATGCGCCGCAACTTTACGGGTTCCCCCGGTGATCGCCCCAGTAGGACAGGGCTTGATGCATGCGCCACAGGCTACACAGTCTTCTTCCTTAACTACATAGCGGTAAAGCCCCGTACACCGTGCCGCGTCACAAATCTGGTCCACGATATGCCGTTCATATTCTTTACGGAAATATTTCAGTCCGGTAAGAACCGCCTTCGGTGCCGTTTCCCCCAACCCGCATAAAGAAGACTGGCTGATTTCCTCGCACAATGCCTGAAGCTTGTCCAAGTCTTCCATTTTGCCCCGGCCCTCGGCGATATCAGTTAATTTATTTTTTATGAGTGTCAGACCGATCCGGCAGGGAGTACATTTGCCGCAGGTTTCGCCTTCGTTAAATCCGATAGCAAAAAGCGCGAGATCAATCACACAAGCCGATTCATCATAGGCCGCAAAACTGGCCTGGCCCATCAGCACACCCGCATCCAAAAGGCTTTCGTAATCCGTTGCAGTGTCAGCTTTTTCCGGCGGAAGGAATCCCCCCGTCACACCGCCTACATGAACCACCTTGAGTGGTTTTTTCTTTTGAATACCACCGCAATAATCATCAATGGCTTCCTTGAAAGTTGTTTTCATGTCCAGCTCCATCAATCCGTTGTATTTGATGTTGCCGGAAATTGCCCATACCTTGCAGCCTTGGGCATTTTCGTTGCCCATTGCCGCATACCAGTCCGCGCCATTCTTGATGATCTTGGGAACGGTGGCCCAGGTTTCTGCGTTATTCAAAAGTGTCGGTTTGCCCCACAACCCGGCATCGCAGGAATGTGGCGGTTGTGCTTTCGGGAAAGGACGCTTGCCCTCAACCGATTGCATCAATGCCGTGGACTCTCCGCCGATAAACGCTTCCAGTCCCTCATGCACCCGAAAGTTAATACTGAATTCCGTGCCCATAATCTTGTCACCCAGGAAACCTCGTTCCCTGGCCTGTTCCAGAGCCTTATTCAGCCGCCTGACCGCAATCGTATAATCCGAACGCGTGTAGATGATCCCTTCCGTTGCGCCAATAGCATAAGCTCCGATCAGCAGACCTTCGATCACCTGATGCGGGTTGCCTTCCATGACACTGCGATCCATATAGGAAGCGGGGTTGCCCTCGTCTCCATTGACCATAATGTAACGGGTCCCTTTTTCGTCAGTCGGAGCCTTGGCCGCCTTCTCCCATTTGGTCGCGGTGACAAATCCGCCGCCGCCTTTGCCGCGCAGTCCGGATTTTTTGACCTCGGCGGTCACCGCATCCGGCTTCATGGAAGTCAAAACCTTTTTCAAGGATTCATAACCACCCACCCGGATGTACTCATCAATATTTTCCGGGTCGATAGCACCGCTGTGTTCCAACGCGACACGGGTCTGTTTTCCCAACGTCTCGTAATAGTCGTCTTTGGACGCGGCCTTTTTAAACACCTTGCCGCCCACAATATGGTCATTCAAAATGTTTTTGACCATCGCAGGCTTAACCTTCTCGTAGGTCACCCGCGCTTCACCGGGAATATAAACATCTACCAGCACATCACGACTGCAATAGCCCCGGCACCCGACCTGGCCCATTTCACATTTTCGCTCACCGAGCGTGGCATTGGCTTCCATTTCAGAAATCTGCTTCTGAAATTCGTCGTAAACTTCCTGACCGCCTTCAGCAACTCCACTCAGGCTCAAGCATACGGTGATTTTTATCTGGCCTTGTTTCTGAGCAACGGCCTGGCCCTGTTCTTCAACGGCTTCCATGAACAATCTCCTTGATACCCGTCGTTATTCGAAAATTTTATCGATAATGAATTTGATAGTCCCAGTATCCGGCGGGAAAAAATAACATCCACCAGACTCGACAATATGTCATATAACTCAGGAAAATTCCAGCCATTCTAGTAACCCGAACGCGGATTGTCAAACTTTCCCTAGAGCCTGATTTTAAAAGGTTTTTAACCTTAAACAAGACCCTTGATTTCAACTTCCCATGGCGAGGGGAACGCCGGGGCCAAATACCCCGTTCCAAGTCTGCAAGACTCTTATAATAAAAGAGTTACCCCTGTTTTTCTGTGCAATCATCGTGATCGGGCTCTTTGCGTAGAACCCATAATGGGTTCCTCCCTATTTCTGGTGATGGCCCATCGCCCCGACTCACCCACATATTTGTCTCACAAACCTTGCACCCGATTTGAAAATTTGAGGTTGATTGCGCCGGGGCATGAATATAGACTGCCCATCGATATCAACCTCTTCCAGTAAAAAGGCGAGCCTTTTTTTATAAAGACATTATGATAAAAATAAAACAGAAATCCGATAATCTGCTTGACCATAAAACAGAATGCCTGATTCTCCCCTGCACGGAAGAAAAAAAACCTGGCCAAACACTCAAAGCTGTCGATGCCGTCCTCAACGGCGCAATAACTGCGGCATTTGAAAACAAACGCTTCACAGGGAAACCCAACCAAACCCTTTTGCTCAACAGCGCCGGCTGTCTGAAAGCCGACAACCTGCTTCTGGTTGGAGTGGGCAAAGCCAAAGAGGTAACAGCAGAAAAAATCTGCCAGGCTTCGGGAGCCGCGGCAAAAGTGGCGGAAAGATCCAATTTTAAATCCGTTTCGATTTTTCTAAACGATAGCTGTTTCGACCAAATAGCCAAAGGCAAAGGGAAACTCTATGGCGAACTCTCAGGAGCCGTTGCCGAAGGCGCAGGTCTCGCGCTTTATCATTTTGACAACTATAAATCTACCGATGAAAAAGACGATCCGCCAAGCAGGGTCGGGCAACTGACCCTCATCCCTGCATCAAAAGTGCGGCAGGCAACTGTGGAGAAATCCATCGCCCGCGCAGAAAAAATTGTCAACGCCGTGCATTCGGCAAGAGACTTGGTATCGCATCCCGGCAACACCGCAACACCCACCTTCCTGGCCGAGCATGCAAAAAAAATGGCGCGTAAAAACAAAATCACCTGCAAGGTGCTGGGTAAAAAGGAAATGGAAAAACTCGGCATGGGTGCCCTGCTCGGTGTATCCCGTGGTAGTCACGAACCGCCGGCCCTGATCGTGCTGGAATATTATGGTGCCGCTAAAAAGAAAGCCCCTACAGTAATCGTTGGCAAGGGTATCACCTTTGACACCGGCGGCATTTCGCTTAAACCCGGTGCCAAGATGGATGAGATGAAGATGGATATGTCCGGCGCCGCCACCACATTGGCCGCACTGCAGGCCATCTCCAGCCTGAAACTGCCCATCAACGTCATCGGCATTGTGGCGGCGGCAGAAAATATGCCCGGCGGGTCTGCCATCAAACCCGGCGACATTTTAAAAAGCCTGTCCGGAAAAACAATAGAGGTGCTCAACACCGATGCCGAAGGCAGACTGGTTCTCGCCGATGCGCTGACCTATGCCCAACGCTATAAACCAAAAGAAGTGATCGATCTTGCCACCTTGACAGGAGCTGTGCTCATGGCGCTGGGACATCAGGGTGCCGCTGTGATCGGTAATAACGAAAATATGATCGCCCGGCTGAAAAAATCCGGAGACGCAACCGGAGAACGAGTGTGGGAACTGCCGCTGTGGGAAGAATTTGAAAAAGCCGTTAAAAGTGATATCGCCGATCTTAAAAACATCGCCTCCCCCGGAGTCGGAGCAGGTACCATCACCGCCGCCGCGTTCCTCAAACCTTTCGCGGGCGACCAGCCCTGGACCCATATCGACATTGCCGGCACCGCATGGGGATATGACAAACCCTACACAACAAAAGGCGCATCCGGCTACGGGGTACGACTACTCATCCATTATCTGGAACACCCAAAATAAGCATGACAAATGTCATCATCATTTTCATACACCTGCTGGCGGCAGGGGTGGCGCTGGGCAGTCTCATCTATTGCCTGCTGGTCTACCTGCCGGTGGTTGAGAAAAATATAAGTGAACGCGATGAAAACTCCCCGTCCTATAAAATCCTCGACCTTTTAGCACCTGCAACGTTCGCCAGCATCCTCATCCTCATTGGATCGGGAGTTTATTTTTTGTTGGAAAACTATTCGGCGCAGGTCGGACTCAAACCCGGTTACTACAATCTGTTCGGTATCAAAATGTTGTTCGTGGCATTGGCGTTTTTCCCAAGCATGTATGTGACCTTCTCGTTAAGAATCCAGATCGCAGACCTCGACCTGAATCCGGGCAACAAAAAGCTAGTAGCCAAAACCCTTAAAAAAATGATCGGCTTGAGCCGAATGACCTTGTGGATGTTGGTCATCACCCTGTTCCTCGGCATCTGGCTGGCAAGGTACTGAAACACCAGCGTGACGCTGGCCCCGGTGCAACACTTCAAGATCCCCCCTGACAAGGGGGGCCAGGGGGGTTTGATTTAGTCAAACTTTTTAAGTACTATGCAGATGAAAACTCTTCTGGAGACCTGAGCATGAACGAAACGACCGAACAAACCCCACCGGAATCGAAATCTATCATCAATGAAGATGAACAGATGCCCGTCCCGCCACAGAGCCAACTTCCGTTCCCGGAGCAGGAAATTAATCTCAACGAAATTTTTCCGGAAGAAGAAAACGATCTCAACGACCTGTTTCCGGATGAAGAAACCCGCACCCTGCTAAAAAAAGTCCAGCGCAACAAAAAAGACCTGCACACCATGACCGACCGCTTCACCGATGAGGATTGGGGTGGCAATGAACTGGCAGACGCTGAAAGCGAGAGCAACCCCACCAGCGGGGACAAACCCACCGCCGACTAGTAATAACTCTTTACTCCTGACAAATACTGTTGTCCGCTTACTGAACTT